>Ga0180437_10000378_pt1 | contig 87239 bp, 116 predicted proteins | sample SS_ome_4_FD_132410 | JGI IMG/M metagenome (GOLD analysis project Ga0180437, IMG submission 132410) | Hypersaline lake sediment archaeal communities from the Salton Sea, California, USA - SS_3_D_1 metaG | ecosystem: Environmental > Aquatic > Non-marine Saline and Alkaline > Hypersaline >...
AATAGGAAAAATGAATAGAAGACTCTATTTAAAATAGGGGTAGGGTGCTGACAAAAGAAAAACTCAAATATATGAGCAAGTATTCAGATATTAGAGAAAAAGGGTATAAAACAGAGATAGATATTAACTTATAGACATGAATAACGCTATAAGAGATACACCAATATACTTGGTTATATAACTAATAACAGTAGAGTAATAGTAATAGATACAGAGAAACACTCGTATATAGTATAAGTATAATAGAGATAGTCTCTTAACCCTTAGTACACTGTCCAACTAGAGACTCGCCCGATCACAGAGACTCACTCATTTCGGTGGCACTCGATAATTCCTAGAGACTCCGCCTGTTAGGTAGCACTCTAATAATTACGGAGACTCGCTGGAGTCCCTACCCGTATTTGCACAAGAGTCTCTCGCTCTTGAGAGAGTCTCCTTTTGTCTATATATTCTCATAAGAGTTTGGAGACTCTGAGATGGAGTCCCTTTAGGTATTCGCACGAGAGTAAGCCATTCTTGAGAGGGAGTTCTCTACTATATATTCTCTAAGAATTACAGAGACTCCGCTTAAGGAGTCCTACTTGATCTCCGCACAAGAGTCTCCGGTTCGTGAGAGAGACTCGGCGGAGGAGTCCCATTCAAAATCTGCACAAGAGGTCTCCGCTACTGAGACTCCGCCCAGGGGAGAGTTAAAAAAAAGTGAGAGCCCTTCTCCCCTGCGTATGCAATTTGGGGAGGGGGCTCTCGTGGTTTAGCCTAGGAGTGTAGGCTGTACTTCTAGGCGAATAATCCGAAGGCGATACCGAGCAGGACTCTGGAGAAGTTGATACTCTTCCAGAGCATACTGACAATATTCAGGAAACTGAAACATCTCTGCTTTGCGAATATCTCTCTGAGGTTCCAGATTACCGCCTTCCTTATTCCTGGACAGGTATCCTTCGAGATCTCCGTTTGCGTCCAGGAGTTCAACAATTAAGTGGTGTTCTTTTTCCATATTATTCTCCTTTTTAGAAAAAGTTCTGTAGTAAACTCTAATTAGCAGAGGTGGGTGTTTCTAGGGTTAGCAGTTAGCCAACTCTAGAATTTTATACAGTAGGATAGTTGATAAAACACTCATCAAGTATATAATACCGATGAGTATTACAATTTTCCAGTTAGGTAGTCTCCGGTTGGCGTTCATGGTGGTGAACTACCGGAGGGTTATGCCTTACTGGTTTTGGCCTTGGCAGCAGGGGTGTCTCCACCCATGAAGCCGAAGTCGAACTCCTCAACCGGTTCCACCTCAGTGGGAGCGGTCTCAGGTTCTACCAATGACCGGATATACCAGGGCTCTTGCCGTAGGGCGAACTTGCGTTCGATGTCCTCAAAGCTGACCCAATCGGACTCGTCCAGAATCGTGCCATCTTCCGCAATATTCTGAATTTGCCATTGGACGGTGCTCTGGTATTCCTTATTCACCATAGAGATGAACTGTGACGGAATACGCTTATAAGCACCTTCGAAGTAATCGGTGTCAAAGGCCGAGTTGATTGAGCGGGTCAGGAGAGCGTGGAGTTGTTGGTGCTTCCAGTTCTTAGAACCCTTTTTGATTTTGGGCTCATTGGGTTTCCTGTCCAGGGGTTTTAATACCTGTACTGTTTTCCCATTGGACTCCAGACGGATATTAACCGTCCAGCGAGCATGTTGGATAGAAGTACTAGACATTGTACACTCCTTTAAGTGTTCCACCTCCGCTAGTTAGAATCTACTACAGATAGTTTACCTACAGAACTCCAGGACAGATTATTATTGTCCTAACATGGTAAGAATAGATTTTAATCCGAGTTCTACAGGAACATATATTCGCAGGTATAGAATATATGCAACAACGGCAAGAGATATGATTAAGGCCAATGTAACTAGCCTATCCATTAATTTTACAGGTTTCATGGTATACTCCTAACGTCCTGAAGTTCTACAGGTAAACTATCCGCTTTGCACTCCCTATACTTTGTTGGTGGTCTGTCCCCCCTCATCACAGACCGCAATCCAAGCGGTTTTTTGGGATTATGTGCTGATATTCTTTTTTTAAGGTTCTGGTTGTTTTTTGTTTTTTGTTCTGCTCTCTAACTGACTATAGTATACACGAAAACCACGAGATTTAACATTGCAACTTCATTGCAACTTCATTGCAACTTCATGACAATTTTTTAAGGTTTAAAGAAATTTAAGGTTGGTATACAATTATACAGATAAATAAGATAAACTTTGTCCGAATACCCCCCTTATTTAGATAAATTAGACCTTTTTTGTCTGATTTGGCATCGCCTGTGTATACCTCCGACAAGGTTTACAAAAGTAAAGTCTGTATCGGTAGTAATAATACTTGTAGAGTCTCTGTCTGGTTAAATAAAAAAGAGGATTACGGGTTAGGTAATCCTCTGCTCTTTAAAAAATTTTTAATTTTCGTATATTGTGACTATCGGTGGGTCAAACCTAAAGTGATCTAGCTGTATATCCCTTACTAGTTCTGCTTCACATTTAGGACACTTTATTATTAACTGTACCCAACTACTTGTTATATCTATAGATACTTCTTCAAAGTCTACTATTGAATTACAGTTTGGACAGATATTCATCTTAACATCCTGTTGCAATTGGTAGTTTGTCTATTATACACTGGTCTGGTAGAGCAAAGCATATAATTGTCTCACTGACTAAAAAAGTTAGTATGCTTGCTAATACTATACCCACTATAATAAATAGTAATTTAAGATACCATCTCATTTGTTTATCCTTTCCCATCTACCACATATCAAACCATATTTGTTTGCTAAGTGGAGTCTCCAGTACCTATGAGTAAATCCTCTAAGTACTTTTCTTGTTTCACTACATCCTGTACACTTATACATCTTCTGCCTCTATTACAACATCTTTTAGATACTCGTATTCATTATAGAGTTTATCCATGTAGTACGTAGGTACTATATAAATTTGTCCTTCGTGGTCAGCATTTTGAAATAATTCTTCAATTGCTTTGACTACATACTTTAAGTGTCTTAGTAAACCTTCCATTCTTTCTCCTATCCAAATAGTATGAAGTAAGGCCATACTATCGAGTTAATTAATAATTTAAAATAAGAATACTCTATTTTACTACTTATTTTTACCCACATTTGCCCAATGAAGGTAACATACCAGCCAGTTATATAGAGTATTATTACAAAAGCTATAGGACTATGTTCCATTTTAACCTACCTTTCTCGGAGCCTTCCGGTCTCAAAACATTTCAAAACTTCTTTTTGTGTGGCGAAAATACCATGAAACTAGTATTATCTATATACAAAAGAAAGTAAAACAATATAAAACTTTATCCACTAACTCTCCAATAGTCAATCTTATCAAATTCTATTTGTATACTAGCTACGTCACTTTCCTCATCTGTATCCAGCGTGATATTAACTCTATCTCTGTTTCCTGTAATGCAAGAGTTTAATGCACTATCCAAACTATCAATATCTTCGGCTGACCCTGTAAAGGTCATCCTCTCTCTTGGTGGACTTGTGTCTCCCAAGAAAACAATAAGTAACCTAGCCATGTACTCATATTACTTCCTTTGGCTAATTTTAAAGCTTACTCCTTTTTTGGTGGTAGAATAATATTATAGACTATAAAAGCTATTATAGCAACTACACACCAGCATCCCATTATCTTATATCCTTCTCTATATTAAGAAAAATAAGTAGGGCAACCAACGCCAACATAATCAGTCCCGTCATTATCGGGAAATACTGAGATGTATACATAGCTACTCCTACTACAGTTGCTCCTAATATTAGAGAATTTCTAATCTTTTTCCAACTCATCCTTTAACTCCAGCCATATTTCTTCTTTCAGACGAATCCATGCAATCATAGCCAAACCTGCAACCTTCAACTAAGGAATAGGAACTCCACCATTACGCCATTGATCGAAGTACCCAAGAAGAATTACCCAAATCCTTTCTTCTTGTCCTTCTTCTGGTCGTTCCTTCCAAGTGTCGCCCCATCTTCTCTGGTCGCCCTCTAGTTGTCTTTTGAGAGCTTTTGTAAATTCGGGCATATAGTCCCACACTCTATTTCTAAACATCCTTACCTCCTATCTAATTCTAATTACTTGTCCATGCTCCGTAGCATCGAGCACATGTCCACTAGATTTAAAAAGATGGGCTAGCTTGGAAAACAAGTTTCGATACTTCCAAGCTGTCCCATCTAAATCGAACGATATTCTTTTCATCTAACCTGTGTACTTTCCTTTCTCTGTTCTAATAATTCAATCGTCCCCGCTATAATCATCAGAACTCCGACTAATCCTATTATCATTTTTATTCTACTTTATAGCTTGTACAAATATCAAAAGTAGCGTTGCCACTATTAGTAAAGTATAAGAATACTTTTCTATTAGTGGTTGCTCATCTTTATCCAAATACAGTTTACCTCCTATGAAGAAAACCGTCTAAAACGTCCACCAGCCATGCTAGAATCTCTCGGATGAATGAAAGTATCCAACAAGCGTCTCCAGGCAGTTCTGGTGGGTCTGGTGGCTGTGTGGGCGGTTCTGGAGCAACTTCTGTAGCTTCGAATAAAACTCGTTGCTTCAGTTCTTCTTTTCCTTCTAATTGAGGTGTTTGAGGATAAGAAGTGCTTGGTAAATTTTCTCTAAGCTTTGTATAAAAATCTTCCCAAGAAGCTCCAAGGTTTTCATACATTGTAGTTAAAGCAAAGTACGTCATAGCACCATTATACTTTCCACCGAAGTAGGCATCGTAAGCATACTCTGAGTCACTACTTCCAGTTAGAAGCAGTTCTGTCATTTCTTCTTCTTGTAAAAGGTTTTTTCGTAAAACCTTTCTGTCTACTTGATGGGTTTGTACAAATTTAGGTTTAGGTGTTTGACCAAATGCCATAACTCTTGTTGATGTTCCACTAAAGCAAGAATCAATGACAAGGTATGCAGTAGCATCTGGATGAAGTCTATCTAGAATAGAACGTAGTTCATCGTCAATAATATATGTATCATATACATATAAAGCCTCATCATAGAAGTCTTCTTCGTCATTGTTTTCATCAGAAACTTGTGTCCCATGTCCTGAATAAGTAAAAACAACAACATCTCCCTCAGTGGCAGAAGATACTAACCAATCTAGTTCAGCTAGTATGTTCTCTTTAGTTGCAGAGCTATCTAATAAAACTCTGGTTTCGTTAAATTCAAACTCATTTGCAAGTAACCAAGCCCAATCATTTGCATCGTTAACACAACCGTTCAGATCATTAATTGTTCCTGGGTAGTCATTTATCCCAACACATACAGCTAATTTCATGGCAACTCTTTGTCACTATTTGATAAGCAGGATGTTATTGCTGATATAAAATTACTAATAGCTTGCAATAAACAATCCAGCACTGTTTGACAATCTTCGCAATCATCTGGTGGAGTAGTTCCTCCACTATCTGCCCGTAAATCTGTCCAATCTTCTTGAGGAACAATATACATATTTACGTCTGTATTATTACTTACTGTATCAATATTACCGCTTGAGGAGTATTGCCACAAGTAAACTTTTTCAGGATTTATTGTAGGCACACCACCAATATCAGGTAATCTACAGTAACCTATTCTGTCGTTAAGATCATCCATCCATTCTGGAGGGAAAATTCTGTTTGGCTTAATGTAATAATGGTAGCCACTGAATACAATCTCATTTCCAGTTTTATCATCAATAGGCCAATAGTGTGCTAACCAGAAAGGTACTTCATCAAAGAAGTCTTGGTCAAAATGGTAGTGGTATTTTTCCCACCACCAAGCACCGGTATAGATCATAACCTTTCTTCCGAAAAGTTCTTCAGCTAGTGCTACAGCATCCTTGACTCTTTTTGCGATAACCGCAGGGTCAAGATAATCTGTTTGGGATGACTTCTGTTCTGCATCAATAATAATAATGTCGTCATCTTCCAATCCATGTTCTACAACTAGGTCATAGAAAAATTGAATTTGTTCTTGACTTGTAAGGCGACCTCTCTGAATAGCGATTTCATCATCTACTCTTAAGAAGTGATAAGCACCTCTCCAAGCAAAGTAGTTTTTCAATTCTTTCCAATAAAGAACAAAGGAAGGGTCACTATGACCTGTCCAAGTAGTTCCTTCCATGTCATCAGGCATAAAGAAACCATCGGAAGCTTTTAGGATTACTCCTTCTACACCTCCACCATCCTTTACTGCTTGCCAATCAATATACCCCTTGTGATAAGATGTATCAATTACTTTTGCTTTATTCATTTATTATCCTGTAGTTAAAGCATCTACCCACTCTATCGGTAATCCAAGCGGAACTAGTGCCATAAGCACCGATCTTCTAAACGCATCAATAAACCAGACATTTGATAAAGCAATTAAGAAAAAGCCGAACCAAATTGCTTTTTTAGGTTTGTCTCGTATGAACGCTCCGAGTTTGATAACCGGATTTGTGTCTAAACGCTTTCTATTTTTTTCTACATCGTGTCTAACCTCTGCTACTTGAGTTTTTACAGTTTCTTTTATTTCCTCCCCCTTCTCCTCAACAGTACGGTTAATATGATGTTGATTCTCTAAAATATCAGCGATAACTCCATAAAGAATTACAGCAGAGTCTTCAGGATTTATTCTACCCTCTCTGACTAACTCTCTGAGTTCGATGATAGTATTTTCGCCGTTAAGCATGTTTATGTTTTTCTCCCATTAAATATTAAAGTAGGCCCAAAGGCTCTATTTATATTATACCTCACAACGAAATATGTTGAACATTATACTGTTCAAATTTGTGTACATATATCATAACACATTTCAAAGTGGATGTCAATAGTACTTTAGTACTACGTTTCGCCTACATACACTACTGATAGGTTCATGTAGACAGGCGTAAGGTTTACGGCAAGTCCCCCATCATGGGCGGCACGTAAATCCAACGCCCATCCAGAAGTAGTTACATCTACTAATCCTGATAAAGAACTAGCACCTACATCGTCCACAGTAGTAAATTTTCTCTTTGTATGTATTTTATTTTGTTCCACCCCATTCAAAAACGCTGAAAATCTAAAAGTAGTATTTGCAGTACCACTAGAAGCACTCATTGAACAAGTAACTAAGTATACACCTGTTCTAGTAAAAACAATTTTATCATTAGCTACATCTGCTGTACAGCGTTTTGATAAACCATTAGTATCAAATCCTGTAAGCTTTGTATATGTTGCTCCAGTAGGAATTGACTGAGCAGATGTTCCACTGGCTACATAAATTTCAGCATAGCCGTCATTATCTTCCAGAGCTTCCAAACGAGCTCTTATATGATTAAGATTATCTAGTAATGTTGGGCTTCCCGCAGTACTTGATGAGCCCAATTCTGATTTATCATAAGTAACCCTTGTTTGAGGAAGTTTACCGAAAAAGCTTCCTGGTCTTCCATCAAGTCCTCCACCTGAAGCAGATACACCCCCAAGGTTGAAGGGCTGTACCTCTAACATTCTTCTCATCTTATAAAACTGATTCCAGAAGACATCTGAAAAATCTTGTGCTGGCATTAGTATCTCCTATAATTCGTCATCCACTCTAATTACTAAAATGTTAGAGCTTGGTAATCCTGTTGATTTCTCTGCCCAAGTAGTCTCATCTCCATCCTTTTGGTAGAACTTTGATGGAGCACCGCTAGTACTGAGGAACATATATGGGTATCCCCCTAAGAAATTAGTTGTTTCAAACCTATGTGTTTTAGCATACTTAGCTAGATTATACCAACGGCTATTAACATCATCTGTTCCTTTGAAGTAGACTCCACTATCCACACCAGAAAAAGTTTCTAACACCGAATATACATATCTTTTGTAATCATATGTTCCACCAAGAGCTATACCAGAAACAGTGTATACTGGCCCAAGTACATCTACAGTTCTTGCATCAAGTACTCTTGGGAACGGTTTTCCATTGAATGTATTCTTTAGTTGACTCCAATCTCCAGAAACAGCCGTTTGACTAAAGTACATCTCTCCAGATTTTACACCACTATAAACTGTACCACCAAAGAAAGTAGAGGGGGAGCTATGGGCAACGTCTACTGACGCATATTTTCTCATTCCTGATAATGAATATAACCCAAGTACACCATAACTGTCTCCAGCAGTTGTCACGTAGCTATTTGTAAAAGCCGCAAGAGAAAGACTTCCAGAAGTAGGAATATTTGCTACACCAGAAAAGGCATATAGTCTATAGCTACTGTCTATATCCAAAGTTACAATATGTTTTCTTGTATTAAAAAAATAATCATCTGCGGAAGATAGACCAGTATAAGTTTTTACAGTAGTACCTGTAAAAATATTTTTTGCTTTATACTCGTATCCTCCATCTGGATTGTATATAAGAATAGTATTATCTAACTCATCAACTGTAAGAGCAACATCATATGGGTAATAATCGCCATCAAATCCTAGCCAACTATTTCCCCAACGTGTTCCTGTTATTACGTTTTCAATTTTCCATTCTGTAGACGGGTAAAGATCGTGGGTAGTTATTGCAAGAGGTGGTTTGCTTTTTTTAGTGAGTGGAAGCACGCAAGTATTACGAGCACGGTAAAGAACAGTATCATCAATTGTGTTATATTGTGATGGGTCAATATTTCCGGTACGTATACTAACTGGTTCATCACCTGGAAGTGTAACAATGTAAAGGCCGTATAAAAATTCTGAAGTCACATTATTTATTACTGTCCATCTAAGAGCAACATAGCTTTTCATATCTTCTTTAGTAAATGCCATACTCATTGCACCAGAATACCTGTTAGAATAGTTACCTGTTGCATTAGAAGTTGTAAAAATAACCTTCTTAGCGGGGGTTGAAAAACCCACATCTGGAGTATATTCCTTTGTCATATAATAGGCTTGAGCGTATTGAGTTTCTGACCCTGGTGGCCTTTCTGTCCAATATATAGTATCACAAGTTATAGCAGAGAATCCACCGTCTTCCGTTGGAAACACCATAGAACTATTGTCATTGCCTGATAGTATATACCAATCAGCATTGTTAGTTACACCTGTTGGATAATAGCTAGGGCCAATACTACTAGAAAATGTTTCTGTTTCTAAGTCGTATACGTACATTTCTAAATAATGATACAAAGACTGAGACGAGGCATCAAAAGCACCAGGGCTTTCTAATCTTTTATCTCTTATCCAACAACACCAACTCCTATTTTGTATTCCTACACCAGAATTTGATAGGGGATAGCCTATTTCATCACCAGAGAGTGTCCAAGGAATCCCATAAGTAGTTTGTAAGTCATCGTCAATAACGGTATAATCCAAATTAACTAAATCTGCTTTAAGATGTACACGATTATTGTTGTTATAATGTTTTCCCAAGAAGTGAACGTATCTTTCATTATCTTCTACCCACATAAGGTGTGAAGTGCTGTAAGAAAAATCTAAAAGATAGTTTGTTGTGTCCATGTAGTATTCAGTTTCTACATTTGTATTTAAGTCAATGGCATAAATACGTAAACCAACACTGTGATAGAACTTCCCATTCTTTAAGCACATGGGTCGTCCGATACCTTCTATTAAAGAACACTCATCGTTTGTAAAAGTACTACCAAGACTTACCATATCAAAAGGCTTTTGCATAGCAGTTCTATTTTGAGAAACTATTATCAAATCTCCTATAGTTCCTTGTTCTTCCTCACCACCATCTATCCAATTCTGTTTTGTGGGATTGTAAGCTTCAAAACCACCAGTTAGTAATGTATAGGTATCGTTGTGGTCAACATCCATTACGTTAATGTTTTCTTTTCCATCATCTGCAATTACTTGAGTCATTGTAAAATCGGTAGATGATCTCCAAACCATTACCCAAGAATTTCCAGATGAGGTATCATTGTAGCCTACGATAATTTCTCCAGTGATGCTATTTATTCCTACACCTGCGGCTATCCAATTAGTTGTATAGAAGTCTGTAAGAACTCCATTAACTTCTTCAGTCCAACCATCAGGAGTTATCTGCACCCATGAAGTATCCCCTGCAAATCTTCTATACACTTCCACACCATCTGTTGTAGCAACTAATACACCATTCTTTATCTTTAAATCTCGAATATTGAGATTAGTAATACCCGTACTGTAAGAAGACCACGATGAACCAGAGATCGTTTTTCTATAAACCCCATGAGATTTTGTTCCTACGTAAACATATTCGGAATCTGTATCGTAAGAAACATATGCAAATAATCTAGGACAACGTTCATCTAGAACTAGGGTTGTTCTTAAACCATGAGAATCACTCAGTTGTGAACCTACAGTAGTTGCTCGTCCTACACCGTTCCAAACATGTGTGGTACACTTTACTCTATCACCAGGGTCAATATCGTATCCTCCTACAAGAGTAAATATTTTCTGTGATACAGTCTGAGCATATTCATCTAGAATCTTACTTCCTATTTCTGAAGCTGTTTCATAATCAGTGATATAGTTATTTGTGTACACAACTGTACGTTTGTCAGTAGCACCTCTATCCCAAGAAGTTCTTCTGTTCATTGTTAAAAAGACATTATTACCCCAAATAATAACTCTATTTCTTAGGTTAGCATCTGAAGAGTCTATCTCCTCTGATATAATATCTGTATCGACTAAATTAGCGGCATAACTCCCAACAGTTGTAAGTAAGCTTCCGACAACACATGTACCGCTTCCATTGAAATAAAAATACCAACCACTTTGTTGACACATTCTAAGAACAACATCATACGCTGGCTCTAGACCAAAGAATTGTCCATATGGTTGTATATATCCCTCTCCTGCACCAGCAACAAAAGTAATACTTATTTGTGCAAGAGAACAAATTTCTTCTATCCAATGTTTTGAACTATGTCCAGCATAGTTGTAAGTAGTCTCTATAAAATAATCTTGTAACCATTTAGAACCGTCTTGACAATCTGCTGAGATGCTTCCTTCAACATCTCTTGATACTGTTCCAGTCCAATACTTTCCTTTTAGAGTTCCTTCTTCATAAAGATAAAACAAATCTCCAGGACTTATAGAAAGAGAGTCATCAAAGATTATATTAAATGTTCCTACTCCAGAACAAATATTTGTTTGGCGATCATACTGCAATACTTTATTGCTGACATCAACCGCTCCTTTCTTTACTTGTACATTAATCCCTGCCATTTATTATTTCCTTAATTCTACATTAGTTCTATATCCAGATGAACTTATAGAGTGGTTTACAGAATAAGCAAACCAGTCATCTGAACTTGCTATTGGTAAAGTTTCTACAGTATAAATATTTCTAGATGTTATTCCAGGGTCGCCTAATAAAGACATAACCAGTGAGCTTCTTAGTCTATTCCACTTAGTTAGGTTGTAAGAAGCGGCATCGTCAGCAACGGATTGGCTATCTATAAAAGATGCAGACATTACTGCTGTTTTATAAAAACCAGAAGGGAGATACGCACTTGCCGCTTTAGCTTCAGCGGAAATACCATTTGCCCCATAAACAACAATTCGGTTGCGAATATCATCATCTGATTCTACTTTAGTAGCACTTAATACACTTGCCTTTGCAATTGTACCAGAAGAAGAGTCTCCTCCTACTGGATATGGTTTTCTATCTACAAACCAAACTTTACCGTTCTTATCAGCATAAAGATGCCATGCTACCAACTCTGAAAGCTGTTTACAATAATCATAACAACCTACAAGATTTACCTCTACGGGTACTGAAACACCGTAAGTAAAATTTGTGTTGTTCCCCTGATAATTGGTTAATCCTGCTAGTGCTAAAAGGTCTTCAATTAAATCCTCACACTTAATGTTTGATCTTGTAAATGGATTATCAGGATTGGATGAAGCAATAAAGTAGTCAACTGCTCTAGTTAATACATCATATGCAGTTATTGTATAAGTATTATTTGGATATGCTCTTTCTACGTTTTTTACATAGCCAGTGAAAAGTTGAGCGTGGTCATCATCATACCCAATGTCTACAGTAACAGAATCACCAATAGAAAGAGTAGTAGAACCTGCTTCAATAATTGCTACATCTGTTGCATTAGTATATGCAGAAGATAGATTTACACTTAGTATCTGAGAAGTATTTGTAACACTCTTATATAAGTTCTTTATACTATTACTCATCTACATAGAGCTCCATTGTTACATCATACGTTGCTACAGTTGTTGGAAGACCTGGACGATCAAACAAACAAGTCCAAGTTTCAGGTCTTCTAGCCGCTTTAATTCCTTTCACGAGACACGAAGCTACTGCACCCTCTGGCCCACTAAGAGTATAAGCAAGCCCTGTTTTTCTAAGGTTCTCTAATGCGTTTTTATCTCCAGAAGTTGCGACTAATCCAGCAATTGACATCTTTGTAGATTCCCATCCGAATACATGATGGACAGTCTTTGTATCCAATGGCTGTAGCCTAGCAATGATTTGATCTGCTCCGGTTTCTAGTTTAGTTAAATATATTCTTGTCTGATTAAATCTCCAGCCCACAATTGAGCCTCCTATTAAATTACACTAACCACAGTAGCTCCCTGTGCGGCTCCTTTTCTTACTAGCTCTTCAGCTAAGTAAGCTTTAGTTAAGCTTGCTACAAGCTCACCGTCAAGGAAAGTATCAAAGTTAGCTGTAATATCTACAGTAACCTCTACTGGTTGGTTTTCAAATGATTCGAGCATTGAACCGAAGTTCGTAGACAGAACTTCCGATAATACTGATGCTGATTCTTCTAGTTTGGTTTTCCCTCCAAAACCCTCTCCAAATTTATCTGGTAACAGGAACTCATCAAACGGCCCTCCAGGTAAAGGTGTACCAAATCCAGGAAGTATTGGAAGTTCCTGACCTGGGGTAGCAAATGGATTTAGGTTTTTCCAAAAATCATTGGGTGGTAACATAGTTGGAGCATCTGTAAACCCAATTCCAGGAATACCTGCAACTTGAGCTCCTGCAAGAGCAGATGACATACTTTGTTGAACTCCTTGATAGATTGATTCGGGAGTTATCGGTGCGTATCCTGGGTCTTCCTGATGGGCAAATCCAAATTCAAGTCTTCTTTCTTCTAGGTTAAAACTAGAAGTATTCTGTGCAATCTCTTCAAGTGGGCCACCAATAGCTTCATAAATAGCATTAGCTAACGCCCCAATATCTACTCCACCAGCATTTACAAATCCTGCTTGGTATCCAGTAAACGGAACATAGAACGTACCATCAGACGGTAAGTTGTAGATACCATCTACCATGTCCTCTGTATTCTCTTCAATTTGACCAAGAAGCAATTGAATAATAGTATTATCTACTTGCATGGCTTCCATTTGCTTATTAGAGTAAAGTATTATTGTGTCTTCTAATTGCTCCATGTAACCTAGTTCTTGTAGCTGTGCAAGTTGTTGTTGATACAGTGTAAAGAACTGCTGTGCTTGAGCACTACCAGCGGCAAACGGAAGATCAGTAAATCCGAAACTTCTGTCTGCTTGTGAAATTATTCCTTCTTCAAAAGCATCTTCAATTGCCTTTCTAAATGATCTAGCACTTGCTGGTAATCCGTAAAGCTCTCTAGCCATTTCGCTAATTGGAAGCAGAACACCATTTTCAAACTCTAGAACTACGTCATTGATTCCTTCTCTATATTGCTCAATAAGCTCTTCGTCACCACCGTAGATTCCAGTTTCGTATCTACGTTCATATGCTTGAGCTCTTCCAATAATATCTGCAATCTGAGATTGTGAAAGGGCTCCCGTACGTGCGGCTACAATTGAAGGTGTTTCATAAGCATCAAATCTTTGTTGTACTCTAATTTGATCTAAATAGTCTGCTTGAGCTCCAGCTAATTGACGAGTCATTTGTTCCAAGTCTGCCATAGAAACTTCTAAGCCGGCACTTAGAATAATTGTCTCTTCTGTACTTGCTCTTAGGTTTTCCATTGCTTCTCTGTATTCTTGCAGAGTAGCACTCATAGCATTAATACTATCTCTCTGTTCGTCTGTAGCGGAAATGTAAGTACGTGCGGCTTCTTCCATTTCTTCAGGAGTAAAACTAACACCTTCTCCTGCAACTTGTTGTGTAGCGTATAGCTCAGAAAATAGCGCATCTAAACCAGCAATAGTTGATCTTCTTCTTGCAATCTGTCTACCAGACAATTCTCCAGTAGTTGCTAATCCTGTAGTAGAAGTTAGTAGTTTTGTTTGGATACGATCTAAGATAGTCCCAAATAGAGTAGTAAACTCGGTTTCTAACTGAGCAGTTTGTTCTACACCCGCTGGTCTGTACGCTTCTACTAATTCTGCATAACGTTCTGGTTCAATTTGTTGGAATCTCTGAATAGCCAACTGTGACTGAAGACTTGGTTGTCCCTCTATTTGGCTACGTTCAACCATTTCATTAAGTGCATCTATATCTGGAAAATTATCAAAACCAAGTGCAAGAGCTAATTGAATTGCTTGCGATCTTATCCAAGTATTTATATCACCAAAGAAAGGAGTTCCTCCACCAACTGCTCCAGAAACTTCTTCTTGAAGAGTTGCTTCTTGTACTCTTCGTTGAGCTTCCTCATCTACTTCTGGTGTAGGAGGTTCACCACTAAGAATAATAGCGAGCTCTTCTCCCTCTAGTTTCACCCCTTCAACAAAAGCTGAAGCAACGGAAGAACCAATTACCATACCAACAGAAACACCAACTGGCCCTGATAGGACTCCACCAATAACGCCACCAATAGTTCCACCTACAATATTACCCCAACCTTCTGCGGTTTCTCCTTGGAAAAAGTTTGTTGCGGCGGCTGTTCCAACACCTAAAGCCCCAAGTCCTATATTCTGTGTCCAAGGACTTTGCATAAAGTTTCGAGTTGACCGTCCAGCTTGGAACCAAGGGTTTTGTTGTTGTAGCATTTGCTGTTGTGTAAGTGGCCCAAGCATAGGAGCAAGCGGAACAGATTGAGGGCCAAAGATACCTTTGCCCTGTCTTCCATAAATACCAAGTCCTCCTAATGTAAGTAGAGCAGGAAGGTTAGTACCAGCTAGTCCTGAAAGTGTTTCTAAAAGATCAACAAGAGCAGTTAATCCTTTTACTGTTGTTTCAACGAGTGTAAGGATACCGCCCTCTGAACCCCAAGTTTGGGCTAGCTCTTGGAAGGCGTTCCCAAGATTTGTAATTGCTGACTGTACGGTGTCTACTTGAATTGCTAGAGCTTCATAAGCGGCTCCAGAGTGACTTGCAGACTGTGTATTAATTTCTTGGGCTCTTGTAAGCCCCTTTAGAATAATTTCTACCTGTGCTTGTCTACGAGTACCACCACCAATTGCTCTTGAAATTGCAGTTAGTTGGGATTCATCAATCAATCCTTGAGCAAACTTGGTAGAAATTTCTTCAGCAATATCTAAGAAAGCTCTGGTTTCTCCATTTACATCTGTAACAGCAATACCAAAAGAACGTAGTTCATCTTGTGCGGCAGATGTACTGATACCAGTAATAGCGGCTCTTAGAGCGTTACCAGTTTCGGTTGAGGTTAGCTGTGTTTGTTCTGCAAGTACAGCGATGATACCTACAAGTTCATTTATCTCGTCTGTACTATCTTTGATTCCAATACCTGCTGATTGAGCAATAGCACCAACAATAGCATAAGATTCTGCTAGTGTTCGCAAGTCTACGTTAGCAACTTTTGTAACCGCTACCCAACGATCAAGTAACTGTCTCCCCTCTGCAAGAGGAATACCTGCCTGAGTCATTGCGGCTACTAATGTATCCATAGCTTGTGCTTGGTTGAATGTAGATAGTTTTGAAAGAACTAGTGAGTCGGTTAATAATTGATTAGCCGTTTTAAATCTTTGGTACTCACTTTCCATATTTCCAGTAGCACGGAGAGCTTGAGCATATCCTTGAATAACACCGTCAATAGACTCGCCAGTAAGTCTAGCGGCATCAGCTACAGCACCAAACGCTTGTGCTAGTGTGTCTTGATCTTCACCAAGAATAATTGAAATGTTGGCAAGCTCTGTTTGATTCTTGATTAGAAGGTCTGTTTGTGTTCCAAGTAATTGAAGCGGTTTGTAAATAAGAGCCGCCGCAATTGTCCAACGAGTAAACTGAGTAATGCTTCTAGAAAGTCTTGCACCAAAAGTACTAAATCTATCTGAGGTAACGGCTGTAACCTTTCCAAGTTCATTCATACGCAAGGAGAGACTTCTTACATTCCCTTCTGCATCTGCCGCTACTGCGGTCATCATCTGTATTCCAGAAGACGGGTCAGCAGTTACTCTTACATCCTTTGCTACAAATCCATACTCTAATAGAGCTTTCTTTGCTCTTTCTGTAGCTTGCTCTACAGTAAGAAATGGATTGTTGCTAGCAAGGAATTGTCCAAGACTTTGCCAAGAGTTCTTTACTTGTTCCGTTGTTTGTTCTACAGAATCGGCAACAGACTCAGGAATTGCTTGTCCGGTTTGTTTCCAGCCCAAATTAGCAGGGTCAAATCCTTGACCTGTACCTGTAGTTTGTTGTCTAACTCTTCCAGCGTAGTTCTCAATTTCTCTTAGATAGCGTAAATAGACCGCCGCTTCTTCTGTATTGAATACTCTAATTTCTCCCATACTTCCAAGAGTTGTAGCGATCTTATTAACTTGAAGGTCTACTTCTTTAATAACGGCGGCGGCTTCGTTGAGTCTCTTATAGGCTTCAACGTAGCGGTTTACTTCAGCCTCGGATAAGCGTAACGCTTCTCCAAGTTGCCGTATTTTCTGAAGAACTTGATCTATATTTTGAACTGGCATTTTATCCCTCGATTTGATCTAAAGGTATTGTAAACGTGTTTCCTTCCGTCTCCTTTTTCTTTTTAGAACTTGGCAATACATTATCTAACCAGTCTTCCAACCGCTTTGATCTCGGATGCCAAAGAACTTCATCCGGTGGTCGCTTTTCCTTTGGTAACTCATTCAGAGAATCTATTTGCTGTCTCTTTCTTATTACATAAGAAATGGTATATGGCAATTCTCTAGAAGAGTCTATACTTGGGTCTAAGGGAAGCTGTAATGCTTTACTAGACGACCACATACTAGTAATCGCATCACTCCTTGCTATTTTTTTAATGTTACTGAACTAAGCTCCAATTGTTTGTAGCTTTTAATAATTTCAGTCTTTACCCTGGTTGGAGTTTTTAAAAAGTCTTCAAAAGACTTATAAGGTCTTTGTGTATATTCCTCATCTGAAAATGTTCCATAGTATGCCGCCATTTCGGAGTAAGCTTTTTCAAAAGTTGATTGTGCGTGCATATCTATAAGAACAGCTTCGTATAGTTTGAGTAACTCATCTTTATTAATTTTACGAATCTCAGCTAACTTAGCTTCACGTTTATCTGCAACGATTCTTGTAACTTCCATATTATAAAGGTCTGGATAGTTGTCAATATACTTTTGATATTCTTCTCTTTCTTCTAATGAAGCATCCTCATCTGGTTCTTGTTTTGCAGGAATATGAACTTCATTGAGTGCTTCTAGTGTTAAGTCTCTTATCATTAATGAAGCTAGTGTTTCCACTATTTCTTCTTTACGAAGATTAGTAATGTTTGGTATGTAGGCTTTTCTATCTTTCCATCTTCTGTTTCTAAGTTTTTCTCTGAACTCAGAGCTTTCCCTTAGAGCATGTACTTGAGCTTTGCCGTTATCTTCATCTCCAATAACTCGTTGATACAAAGTTATTGTTCCTCTTCCTTCTGGAAGAAGCAATTCCAACTCAGTTGTATAATTGAATAGAGCATTTAAATCTACTTCTCTTTTTTCAATATTTGGTAAACTCATTCTACCTCTCCTATATAAAATTAAAAGGGCTACAGGACTATAGTGAAAAACAATAGTGAATCTGTAGCCCCGTTTTGCTGTCCTTTTTGGCTTTACTTTTTAATTGTTAGTGTGGATTATGCTTTCGCTCCACTGTATACATAGAGTAATCCGTCAATGCCTCTCCAGTTAAAGTTGGTTGTAGCATTGTTGTTTACGTTGGATTGCCAAGACTCTCCAACGATTTCAATATCGGGAACATATACAGTCTTCTTTACATCATACGGAGATGTAGTATCGCAAGGGTCACGTAGAATAATTTCTAGATCAACCCCTGATAATACACATCCTTGTCCAATCTGGAACTCCGTAGCTCCAGAGTTAATAGACCCATTTAGAAGCAGGTCAATAAGCTCTGTATCTGTATCTAAAACTGCTAGTGTTCCTTCAACTGTAGCGTTCTGTCGTTGGTAGCCAACCATATTACGGTTGCCCATTTCACGAACTTCCTGTGGTTGGAGTGCTCCATTGATTGTTACCGATTGTATTCTAGGAATACTATTGGCATTAATCTCAATGGCAACATCCTTACCAGGAATAGCAACTGCCTGAACGGAGTCACTTACGTCACTCCAATTATTTCCAGCAGGGTTGGCATGATACACAGCAAGAACTTGAGCGGTTCTGGTGTCGCCTGTTGTAAGGGTTGTACCAGAGACGCTGTATTCTCCTGTGCTTGGGCCAGCGGCAACTTCTTCCAGATATTCTCCATCAAGGATTACTGATAGAAGTTTGTTTCCGTTTGCTAGCTGGATAGGAGTATCTGCGAGTGAAAACGAAGTTGTTCCTGAAGTAAACTTATCAACAACAACATCATTTTTGAACCAGCGTTTTTCTGAACCAACAAGGTTGTAGTCCTCTGTTGAGTCTGCATCTACAGAATAGTTGTACGTAAAATCACGTACTTGTAGTCTGCGAGCGTGAGCACTCTTTACGTAATCGGATAGTGAATCATCTTTGATATATACAATTACGTCAACCTCAGTTAGGTTAGAAATATCAACTCCAGCACCAGGGTAGGCAGAAGGGTCTGTTCCTGTCAATACGGAGAACACTTTAATTCCAACATCCATAGCGGAGAAGGACATAGATACGTTAGGAATACCTTTAGATGTACCTGCGTGAGAAGAATTTCCCAACTCGTCAACATAATTTGACGGTACATCGTCATTGAACTGAACTCTTTGTACACGGCTTGCTACAAAAGAGTCAATTGGCCCAACGATCTTTAGTTGTGCTTCCTTAGAAGGAATCGCTAATCTTTTTGCCATCTGTAGTTCCTCCTACTTAGGTGGTTTGATTATATCTAGCTACTAGTTTTACTTGACCCCGCCAATACACTTTGCTAGTCTCTCCCTGTGTTTCGGGAAAGATGCGTATTGGAGTATATTCCAGAGTCAACCAGTCCATAGCTCCGATTTGGGTTGGACTTACGTCTGGTGGGAAACCCTCATCATAGTCATATACTGGTATTCCTTGCTGGAATGTATTTTTAATTAAGTAGCCAAAGTCGTCTGTTTGCGACTTGTTATCACCAAAAATTGTGATAATCCAAGTTCGTATATCCACACCTTCCCTATTTCCTAGTTCAAAAGGTCTAACAGAGTACACAGAATTTTCTATCGAAACTGTAGGGATTGTTAGTTCGACAGGCTGGTTACTCCCTGAGTTTGGGAACTCATCTACAATGGTAACAAAGGAAGCGTTGACAGAATCAAACGCATCTTTGACGCAATAGTATACACTTAAGTCTTGCTTTCTTTCTAAGTACATTATAGTAACGCTAGTCCTAATTTTCCTGTTCTGGTTATATATAGTTTATAAAGTCTATCTTTAATTGATAGTTCTTGTAAAATTTGCCCAGGTACAAACTCACGAGCATTATCAAAATTAAATTCTTCAATGGCTCTGTATATATCTTGAAGGACAGTTTCTCCTCCATATGTTTCTAACTGAAGTCTAGTAAAAAGTAGGTTCTGTTCTCTTGCTACTTTTGCTGAAAAATCTACAATAATTTTCATATGTGCAGATTCTACAAAGTGTGTACCAGGACTATCTGGATAAGGCGTACCTCCTCCTCCTCCGAAGGAGACATTACCATCATTTAGAAGTGACCACCAAGGAGCAGGTGAAGACATATTAGCTATTCTATCTTGAATAGTTTCAAAGTATCTTGTTGTTCCTTCATCCTTGTAAGTAGGTGTTCTTCCTCTTTGTCCTTTCTTTCTTCTTTTCTTCATAGAAAGTCCTTCACGAGCTTGTCCATAAAGAAAGTATCTCCAATATCTTGAAGCATCCACTGGAGCAAGGGTTCTTGGAAAGTTTTGTCTTGTAGATTCTACTGCGTTAATATAATCATCTAATCTTCCTGCTGTTGTATTCAGGTCGATCTCAAGAGTTACTGTGTCGCCAACAATAGCAAATACAAGTGTCTCATCTCTACGAATAGCCGCTATTAGCGGTTCCCTAAAGATAGGCAAGTCGTATTCTTTTGTTAAGCTTATAGCTAACTCTGCTTCTGTTACTAGCATTTCGTGGTAAGTGTGTTTTTGTTCTTCTAGTACAGTTATAAAAGCGGCTCGCAGTACGCTGTTTTTTAATCTTTCCAACTCGGCTACCCACCGAGTTACTCCCTGTGTTACTTTAGCCATTATACGGTGGAAACTCTATATCGCCTAATAAGGCTCTCATTAAGGAACGAGTGAAATCTCCAAAGCCGTCAAGAATATATTTTCTAATAGTTTTAAAGTCCTCATCCTCTAGATCGAGTTCTTCAACTGCTTGAAGAGTAAGGGCAACAAACTTGTTTTTCTTTTTATCCACGACTCTCATAATATCAAGTATATCGAGTCCTTGAATAATTACTCCTTCTCGTCTATCAAATTCTTCCATTATACTGTCTTCTCCTTTTCGATACAATCAAGCAATATTCTATTAACTGCCGGTACACCTCTAGGAATTTCTGATTGTATTTCTAGTACCTTCCCATCAGCTACTATGTATTCTGTACCGTCCAACATAGTCCGTGTTATGTTTCCACGCCACTTTATTTGAATCCTACAATCTCCATCAAACTGCTGTCCACCAGCATACCAATCAAGAACGTTCACTTGTCCCCAATTAACATGTCCGGTAACTGTGGTTACAGCATAGGCAGGAATCCAGTATTTCCCATTACATCCAGAACAGAATGGGTCTTGAGAGTGGTTAGAGACAATATCCAAATTACATATACCACATCCTGAATATGTGGGGATATAAAAGTCTACGGGTCGTCCGATTAATGCTCGTATATCGTCTATAATATTTGTTAGCATTGTTTAGTAATCCTCTCCTTCAGGATTTCGTAGAGTTGCATAGAAGTCTATTGGGAAGTTTAAAACGGCTCTATGAACTCTTTCTGCTTGTGTTCTAATTGAACTTATGAAAGAAGATACATCGGTAATACCAACCGTATCTTGAATCAAAATTCTAACTGCTCTTAGTCTTGATAGTGCATCAGTAACTCCAACTGCGTCACTAATCAGTACTGTTATTTTCTTTAGTGCAGATAGTGTGTCAGTAACATTTACAGTTTCTTGTAAAGATACAACTAAAGCTCTTACATTAGTTAGAGTATCTGTTACTCCCACGCTTTCCACAAAGGTTCTTGATATAGCTCTTACTGTTGCTATAGTATCCGTAATTCCTACAGTGTCGCTAATTAGCACTACTAACTTAACTATTCTTTCAATACTGTCTGTTATTCCTACGGTATCGGCAAGAGTCACAAACCTATTTGCTGATCTAGATAGTATGTCAGTTATTCCAACATTTTCTGTAATCAACTTTATAATATTTCTAGCAGTAGTTACTGCATCTGTTACACTTACTGTTTCGCTAAATGTTCTAAATAAGTTTCTTGCAGAAGCTAAAGAGTCAGTTACTCCTACATTATCACTAATAGTTACAAAAACTCCTGCCGCACCTTTTACAGCGTCAATTACATCTGTGATACCCACACTATCGACAAGTGTAACTATTCTACCTGCTGATCTTGAAAGTACGTCTGTAATTCCTACACTGTCTACAAAAGCTCTCGCTATTGTTCTTGCAGTACTTAATGTGTCAGTAACACCCACACTGTTTTGTAAAATTACCCTACGTCCTATAGATATTAAAAGATTATCTGTAATGCCTACGGTGTCTAAAATAGATACCACAATTACAAGTGTAGCTGAAATAGTATCAGTTAGTCCTACGGTGTCTGTTAAAGTTTTCTTAAGATCTCTTGCAGTTGTTATTGTGTCAGTAATTCCTACATTATCTGTTAATGTCTTGAAGAGATTTCTTGCATTTGTAACAGTATCGGTAACACCTACATTCTCTGCAAAAGTTCTTGCTATTGTTCTAGCTGTTGTAAGTGCATCTGTTATGCCAACAGTATCAGCAATAGTTACAACTTTTTTGAGAATTGCATTAATTGTGTCTGTAATCCCCACTGAGTCCGTAAGAGTAATTCTTCTTCCTACAGAACTAGATATACTGCTTGTAACATCCACACTTGCTGTAAGAGTTCTAAAGAGTTCCCTACTTGTAGCTAATGAATCAGTAATCCCTACAGTTTCAGTAAGAGTTACTCCTCTTCCAATAGCAGTAGCCAATATGTCAGTAATACCTACATTATCAGCAATTGTTTTGACAATATTTCTAACTGTTGCTAGTGCGTCTGTAATACCAACAGTATCAGAAATAAGCACAACCTTTTTAAGGATTGCGTTAAGAGTATCAGTAATACCAACGTTGTCAGTAATGGTAATTTTTTTACCCGCAGAAGTGACAATAGTATCTGTTATTCCTACATTGTCGGTAAGAGTTTTGAAAATTTCTCTAGCTGTGGTTAAAGCATCGGCAATACCAACTGTATCTGCTATAGTTGCAAATCGTCCTGCCGATCTTGTTAGAGCATCAGTGATGCCTACATTATCAGCAATGGAAATAATTTTTCCAAGCACCGTTGCCAGTGTGTCAGTAACACCTACTGTATCCGCAATAGATACTATTCTCCCTATCGCAGTTGTAACTACATCAGTAATTCCGAGAGAATCTGAAATTGTTTTAAAAATATTTCTTGCAGTAGTAGTTGTATCAGTTACTCCAACATCATCGGTAATAGTTCTATATCTTCCAAATATGAGTGAAAGTGCATCCGTTACACCTACGCTGTCTGCTATGGAAACTGTTCTTCCAAGAACTATAGAAATTGTATCTGTTACTCCTACTGAATCTGAAACAGTTCTAAAGTAGTCTGTTCCTGCGGCTATACTATGAGTTCCTACATATACATCTCCAGAATAGATATAAAGATAAGGAATTTCGCTTGTACTTGCGTTGTCATTGTTGTAACAATATCCAAGTGCTGAAGCTGTAATTGCTCCACTTTCTGTTTCCACATCTTGATTTCTAGTCCAAGAAGTATCATATTCTAACAAGTCTAGAGAGTTAGCATCGTCTGTAGGTTGCCCTAAAACATACCTAATTCCATTAACTTGTGTAGCTGAAAGTATAGTAGTGCTTCTAAAGTCTTCGCTAGTATCACTGTCGTTTTCGTACAAACTTGGCGATACCATAGTATAACGATACACAGCACTATCATAAATTTGAAGTCTAGCTCCTGTAACAAGCTGTCCGGCTGTACCATTAGAAAAAGTATTTTCTGTTCCCCAGGAACCAGCATTTCTATTACGATAGTTGTAGTCTGCATCTGTTAAGTCGTAGTAAATAACATCTATATCATTAGAAGCAAAAGAGCCTCTACAAAAAGTTGCAGACATCACATAATCGTGATCTAATCCTGTGTTAATAGCTTCAGGAGAAGATAAAGTGATACCATTAAAAAACCTAAATTTAAGATAGGCTTGAATTACGCCTTTATATTTTACAAAATCTACAAAAGTAAAACCAATATAATCAGAAGTGTCTACACAAATTGAGCAAGTAATGTAAGTTGCACTACTTGGTATTTCTGTGTAACTAGGAATTACCCCCGCCCAGGAACCAGACCAAGATTCCGTTCCTGTGTCATACTTTCTATATTGATATATATAGTTTGCATCATCAGGAGAAACTACTACCCAAATGTCATCAGCAGAATCTATTTGAGAGTCTATTACTTGAATATTAGGAGTAGCGGAACCAAAAATATTTGTTGTGGTCTGACTAGTTGAAGATGCTGGAGTTCCATCTAAATTTTTATAGATATACAAAGTACCAGCTTCAGCAAATACGCCCCAATAAGAGCCGTCACTAAGCTGGTGAATCTGCATATTATTTATATGAGTTCCAGTTCTAACTAGTGTTCCCATGTTACTCCGGTGTCCAAGTATATGAACATGCAGGGTGGCTTGCTTGCCACTGTGTTACTTCTTCCTCTGTTAATACACTTCTAGGCACATGTTGACAATAGTCTTGAAAAACAGCGTGGTTTACTGCCGCACATTCTGTTGGTGGATTTTCTGTTTCTCCAAGTAGTTTCAGTAGTGGACACCTGTTTTCAAAGGTAGTATCGTCTCCATATGGAGGAAGATCAGTAACAAAACCGTATCCTGGTTTCCAAATAAAATAGTATCTTTTTCCAGTGATCTTGATTTCGCCAAATCCTTCTTCAATTGATTCTAGAGTCTGTTTTAGTGGAAAGTGGGCGATCATTGCTTCTTCAGACCAAGCTATAAGAGTATCAGGCCATTCATCAGGCCAAGGTGAATCCATGCTTGGAGGGTCTCCACCAAAAGTATACGGAGCACCGCAACACTGTCCACACCAGTTGCATGTTCCTTGTCGTATATAATTAGCCATTTATTTACTCCAATATTGTCTAAAAGATTCTATCTCTTCTTCAGTATAGAAATGTTTTACATATTTTAAATTGTACACCCTATCAAGAAACTCTGTAGGATACTCTAAATTTTTAAGTTGCGAATATTTCTCACCAATATATTTTGCATCCTTCAAACTTCTTTCGTGAACCATTTGAATATTCCAAATTCCTAACAGTTTACGAAGAGCAGTCGGTAAAACTCTATTGGCATCTTCTAGTCTTAGAATTAAAAGTCTATGTTTACCTACTTTGTAAATACTATATCCTCGTTTATGATTGAACTTTTTTTCAAAGGGGTTGAAATCAAACGTGGTCATTAGTTCTTTTTCAAACCACAGATCAGGATAATGTATGTTATATTTTTCTAAGAACAGAGCTTGTAGTTCTTCTGCCGTTTCTGTCCTTCCTGATACACCATATCTTATAGAACTAAACATAAAGGCAGAAAGATTTCTTGCCATTGGTTCTCTAATAGGTGTAATAATTTTAAGGGGAGGGACTTCTCCCGATTTAATTATCCTTAACACTTTTGGCTTGCTTGTTGGAAACTCTATTTCTGGAACTTCTCCAGATAGCCAATGAGCATGAAGTGTCTCCACTCCACTATTGTAAAGTGCTCGGTTTATAGAATTGCTACCTACTCTACCCATTTGGTAAAGAAATGTAGTCTTCAATTTTTAGCTTCCTAAGAATGTAATCTCCCAAGTAATTTCGAGAGTGTCTGAAGAACCAACATCAACAGCAGGTGAAATCTGTGCATACGCCATTGTATCTGTACCGTTGCCCAATAGAGCTTCGTCAATACCTGTAGCGTTAAGATCTCCAGCTTCGAAAGTTGATTTATAAACAATTACATTATCATCTGCGGCGGCCCAAGCTCCTTTAGTTTGAGGGTAAGAAGCATCCATAGCTTCATCTGAGCCTGACTGAGATACAAGCGCATCTACTGTTTTGGCTTCTGTAGTAAACCCTGTACCAACACCGATCACAGCATTAGTGTTATCCAGCTTGGTTCTTTCTGTAGTGTCTTGGTGAAGGTCTGCGATAAGGGCATCGCCTTCATTAGTCACGATGTTATGGTTCGCCATAATCATATCGGAACCAGGGAGTCTCAGGAGTTTTTGCCACCAGTTAGGAGCCTGTTTTTTAATTTGTCCATCAGGCCCACGAACGATTGCTCTAACGCTTCCGCTGATAAGCATTTTTTCTCTTTTAATCATTTTGTTCTCCTAATTGTAAGGTTTCAATAAAGAGTTTTTTCCAACTCTTTGCTATATTACTCCATAAATATTTTTCTGAAGTAAACTTTTCTAGACCTTTTTGTCCTAGAGATTTTCTAAGTTCTTCGTCATTGTACAATGTTTCCAAGTGCTCAGTTAATCCCATCGGGTCTGGATAGTCTCTATCAAGAAGAGTTTCTGTGTCAAAGACTGTTTGCTTTATAGGGATAAGCAACCCACAATCTTCAAAAAGTTCTGCACAAGCAGTATGATTTGGAACCACTTGAGGTACTCCAGAAACAGCGTGTTCGGTTGCTGTGAGTCCCCAACCTTCTCCTAAAGAAGTATTAATTCCAACATCTGTTACATTATAAATCTTGTTTAGTTTTTCAATTGGAATTTGTTGTACCAATGGTTCAAGATTTGTAACAATAATTCTTTGATGTAATTTTAAATCCCAAGGTTTATAAAGACCCTTATCTTCAAATCTTTTTTCTATGCGCTCTACCAACTGGAAAAGATTCCAACCTGCATCTTGTACTCCTGCATGGTGATAGTATCTTACTGTTGGTGGTTTTTCTAAAGCAAAATGAGCAAACGCCAATAAAGAAAGATCGAGTCTTTTTCTTGGTTGATTTCTATTTGCATTTAGAACAACAAATGAATTGTTAATGTCAAGTCTTTTTTTAATTGCTTCAAAGATTTCTTCTTTTGCTTCTTGTCTATCCTCTATTTTGTAAAAGTCTTTCAGATTTGTTCCGTGAGGGATTACCTCTATTTTTGATTCTAATTCTGGAGAAGCGTCCAAAACTGTTTTCTTTCCAAACTCTGTATATACTACAGCTTTAGAAACAATATCAAAATGCTGGAACCAAATTAGTTGATACCCATAGCCATCTACAGGAAAATAAACAACAATTTTAGGTAGGTCTTTTCCTGCATATATTTGTTTAATGTTTTCAAGGTATACATCTACAATCCAAATATCATTTAGAATAAAAATAATATCTGGTTTTACTTTATGTACAAGTTCCTCTATACGGGCAACTCCATACATATCTTGAAATCCTGTTCTTGGTGTAGCCGCAGGATAAATATGGTGAGTGAAGTTGTGAGGGTCTCCATGATAGTTGATAGCTAAGTGGTGAACCTCAAATTCATCTTCTGGAAGTTCTTGGATAATATTGTGATTTACTGTTCCAAATCCAGTTGGAGTAACTCCGTCCCCTATCCAGAGGATTTTAATTTTGTCTTTCATTCCTACTCCTTTCCTTTTGTGTTTATGTTAATAATCTGCACCTGACTCATGTGGGTTATCCATATATCCAACCAAACTTCCTTTGAGAGAACTTCTCAATTTTTTCTGTGGTGGTATAAGGATACTATCGAGTTCAGCTTTTAGCCTCTTTAGTACTTCGCTTTTTACTTTACTGCTTTGAATATTGGAATAAGAGATTTCTGCATCTCTCCAACTTCCTACACTCCAAGCCATATTTTCTAACGAGCCCTCTAACACAATGATCGCCGCCATTATTATAATTGGCTGTATATCTTGTGGTTCAACAATTGGAGGCTCATCAAAAGTATAACTCCAGCTTGAGTTTCTTTCTACATTATATGTAGAAACCCCATCATCAATAAGATACTTATTAGACCAATATCTTTGTAATGCCCATACAGAGGCTACCAATGCTGTCTGTAGCCACTCATTAGTATATCTATAGCTACCAACAGTAACGTCCCCGATTCGTTGTCTAAGAAAGGGGAGTAGATAATCTAGGTTTGTGCTGGCTACTGTCATTAGTTATTCCTCAATTAATTTTTTTCTTCTAGCTCTCCTGATTGAAGAACTGATAGTCTTTCTCTTAAGAATTGCATTGTCTTCTCAGGACGTTCCGCTTCTTCTGCTACTTTGATGACTCTTGTAAGTGCGGCCTCAGTTGTCATTTTTTCAACTGTTTTCTTTAGCTTCATAAACGGAGCTACTACTAGTTTTTCTAATTCTTCATCTGTTAAATTATTGGCTGACTTTTTAATTTGTGTGCTTCTAGGTTTATTGTACTCAACGATCAAACCTTCTTCAAGGTGTTTTCTATTTGCCCGCTTAAAGAATACATGCTCTTCGTCAGACCAAAGTTCGATGAAACAACTATCTGCTTCGGTATCTCCGTTTGGTGGGCTGAACAGAAGAACATCTTCGATCTGGTTAGTAAATGAGTTAAGTCTTTTCACATTTACTTTTCCAATAATACCTTTTCCCTTCTTATAAACTGCCACCGGATTATCTGTTGACATTAGGGAAATAACAGAATAATCTTTCACTTGTCCTTTCATTATAAGTTTAAACTCCTTTTCAATTGTAAAGTCTAGTTGGGGGAGGGAATGGATTACTCCGCCCTCCCCCTATAAACATAATTCAGTTATTAGCTGATACCACCAATAACATAAATACCTTCTGCGTTGTCGATAATCATACCGAATTGTTGGTAAATTTCGATCATCCAGTAAGGCGGTGTTGGGTTCATATCAACCCATTGTTTTCTCTTTACGTCCCCATAAGTGATAAACTCACCAGCCTTTTCGCCGATTACCAGAACTTTGTCTGTCGGCAATAGAGCGTTGTGGTCATCAGGGTAGTCATAGAGTTGGTCAAGAGCGATGATTGGAGCACCGTAATAAGTACCCAACCAACCAGTCTTCATAACTTCCTCTAGCTGAGAATCTACACCCTGCCATTGGGTTCCACCGTCATTCCAAAATGCACCGAATTTGGTTACGGGGGTTAGAGCAGAACGCACACCAACAACAGCTTTCACACCAGGAGTTGTTTGATTGATACGATCAATCGCATTTTCCAGGGCGGTAGCTGTAATTGAGCCACCAACATTTGTGAAGTTGTTTGGAGTAGTTCCTACTTTCCAAATGGATGTAAGTGCAGTAAATACTTTGTTGTAGTAATAGTCACGCAGTTTTGCAAGCATTTCACTTTCAATTTCTGCGACAGTACCAATGTTACCGTTTTCAATGTCCCATTCATTGTACATAACTTTTACGTCAGCACCGTCTAGAACGTAGTTAATACGTTCATTCACAGTGATTTCGCTGGAAAGGTGTACAGTACCAGGAACAAACGTACGAACATTAATACCCTTACGTACCTTTTTTACTAGAGCATCGCCTGGGTTAAGTGCTCTCGTATCGAGAATTAACCCCATCATTTCTCCAGTGATGTGAGTCGGGTCAACGTACTCAACAATGAGTTCGGCAACCGCTTCTCTATCACCAGAAGCAAATGCTGATGCCACCAGTTCTTGAAGTTTCTTTTCTTCCATTATTTTAATCCTCCAAATGAACTAGCTTACGGTACTAATGTACGGAATGTAAGTTCTTTTGTTGTTGAGTTATAGCGTTCTACTATAATACGTGTTGCTGATGCTGAGTATCTTAACTTACCTGTATCTGTAGTGTGATCTGCTGTGTTAGAAGCAATTAGATAAGCACCAGGAACAAGGCTAGCTGAGTAAATGAACGCACCAGATGGTACAGTAAATACTCCTCCAGCAAAGGCACTCATTACCTGACCAGAAGGAATTGTTTGTCCCTTCATGTTGCCAGGATGAGTTAGATAAATAGTACTACCAGTAATAGGTACATTGTCTGTACCTCTTCCCCAACCTTGTCTTAGGTTCCAAGGATACGAAGGCATTGGTTGGTAGATAGGTAGACTACGATTGTCTTGTGCAAACACAGCTACATAAAAGGCTTTTGCGGCCTCAGTAGAGTTTGCAGGAAGCTTTGCTCCCATCAAGTCTGTTTTACTGCCGAAGTTATAGTTAAAGGTGTGTGATGTGAAGAGAACCATACGTCCTTCAGGGATGTTCTGTGTAGCTACAACTCCAACAATATCTGAGAATTTGTTAATTTCAACTCCCATTATTCAGTCTCCTTACTTAGATTGTTTATTTGCTCTTCTATCTCTGAGCATCTGAGCTATCTCTGTCGGTGTATATTCATCTTCACCCACTTTGATATTTCTTATATTCGGAAGTTTGTTTTTAGTTGAGGCTTCTTCTTCTTCGACTTCTTCTTCGTCACCTTCAGGCTTTTCTTCTTCGTCTTCTTCTTCGCCATCTAGTTCTTCGTCATCGACAGGTTCATCCTCTTCTTCTTCCTCTGAAACCAAGTTCGCAATAAAGAAGTCAAGCATATCGCCTTCTTTCATGGCGAGCAGTTGTTCTTCGTTGTCTTCAAAGAAGTTATCGGGTTTTTCAACTCCCGCTTGTTCAAAGGCATCACGAATTTCTGCAAGTACTTCCAGTCTCTTTGCTTCAGCAAGAACTTCTTCTTCAAAGGTTTGAAGTCTTTCTAGTTCTGCTTTCATTTCAGAAGTGATTTGGTTTTCTTCCAGTTCCGTAATTCTTTCTTTTGCGGCTTGGAGTTCAGTTGTTAGAGTTTCGATTTTCTTTTCTAACTCTGTCACTGTTTCTTCCTCCTTAGATTTGTCGTCACTTGACATATCTACGTCAGTAATATTCGTCCTACCCATATAAGCGGGTATCCCAACTAAGGTTGTTGCACGTAAAACGCATCCACGCAAAACCAAGTAACCATCTTCATTATATTGGGATTCATCGGGGTCAAATCCTATCTCCCAAGAGAGGTCTAAGGCTTCGCCTTCTGCGTAACGCTCTTTAATAAGGGCAATATCGGCGGGACGTTCTTTATTCCAAAGAGCCGCAACACCTCGAATTTTATTACCATCAACTCTTAGATGAGTAATAACTCCGAGAGGTACTGCATCTTCATGTCCCTCCTTTATTTCTCCTACTGCCATTTTCAATGGCATATACAAACCAGTCTGTATTAGGTTTGAAAATTCTTCCTGTGGAATTATATGTCCATTAGAATTAGGCATAGAATCAGTTAGTATAAAGCGTACATAAGTTAGAAACGGATTCAGGTTTTGTGACGCTAATACTAAATCATCTAGTTCACTATCTACTATTAATTGTAACTCAGAAGTAATTTTGTTGATACTTTTAGACATAGTAATGCTCCATTTTATTCATTTTTAGTATTATCTTCCTTATTTTCTCCGTTTTCTTTCTCTGTTCCAGGTGAATTTGAGTGTGGTTGAGGATGAAACTCAAGTACGTCTAGCTTCTTTAGAGTCTTTTGTTCTTTAGCTCTTTGCTTTACTTCTGAATCAAATACATATCCAAACTCTCTATCTACTGTATCTCTAGAGATATTACCAGTATTGTATAAGAACTGTAGACCTTCCAAGAAGGCTCTAAATTCTACCAGTCTCATTGGTGTAAAGAATATTTCTGGTGCTGATTTGAAACGATTCTTTTCACGAATGTCTTCAATGATTTCACGCATAACACGAATGATCTTTTTACGAAGAACTCTCATTGTTCTTTCTGGAGAAATTAATGCAATATCCGCATCGGATGATTGACTTCTCCCCGCCTCACCTGTAATAAGAATCCCTGGCATACCTAAAGCGTAAAGAATATCTGTATTTACACTGGCATACTTGTTTTCATCAAGTAGTACATCTGTGTCAGGAAATACCCAACTAATGTCTACTGTGTGGTTAGTAAACAACTGAAAAATTCTCTCAACATCCTTACCAGAAGAATCTCTCCATCTCATCTGCTGTTGAAGTACTTCTAACTGCATATCATCTTCTGCAACCAAAGGATATGCATCTGTACCTACTTTGATGTGCATAATAGCAGAGATCATTCTAGCAGAGATAGAATAATCCATACGTCTTAAATTTCTTTTATGTCGTAGAGACTCTATCGCTGGATATAAATAAGGAGTTGGATATGGTGCGTCTGAAAGAACTTTACGTCTTAATACAAACGGGTCTTCCAGTTCAAATTGCGTTTCCCCATTTTTAATTTTTTCTACTAACTCAGGAAATTCTTCTACAATCTTTTTATAAAGCTCTCTATCCTCAGTTCCATCTGAATACTTACCTTCATGTTTAATAAAGAAAATAAGTTCTTCAGGAATATCTACATAGTAAGAAACCCAATTCCCAATCATAGGGGAGTTAATACTAATAGTAGCAGGGTCACGTAACCACATATTTGTAGGTAACTTTAAACTAGGATAGGCTTTGATTCCCCTTCTTGTTAACTGTTTTTTAGTTACTGGCTCAAAATCTATTTCTGGAACAACTAAACCAGAAACTAAAAATTCAAGAGCACAATCTTCAGCAAAATCTTGAAGCTCTAATAACACTGACTCATAAACTTTAAAAATATTATTTGGTACTGACCCTTGATCTAATTTTAACTCCATCATACTAATCTCAACCATCTTGTTAAGTACGCTGGAAGCTAGTGGGTCACGGCGATAAAAGAATCTACAATCTTGTACTACTTTTCGATATTCCTTAAGAACATCCTTAGTAGCAAACTTGTCAACATCTTTTGCTGTCCAGGGATTTTCTGCGTATGAGTCTACCTTTGTATTAGGGCTGTATACTGTAGCCAGTGCTTTTTCTAGTGTTTTAAAAGCAACTATACCTTTTCCAGATTCTTCAAATTCTTCTGGTGTTTTTTCTTCTACTGTTATTTCAGGCATTAGTTATTCCACCTCGCTATGGGAGCTAGTGTTTTTTTAGCTGGTTGTATATTTTCATTTTCAAGATACCATGCCATTACTGCACAGATTACTGAAGCAGTAGCATGGTCGCTCCCCTGTTGTCCACCTTTCGGAGTTAGTGTTCTGTACACTCTATTCCCCGAAGGCAATCTAATAAATACCATTCTTTCTAATTCTGAAATTAGTTCTAAGTCTGTTGTGGAATATACAATTCTGTGTTCGTTTGAATGTTCCTGCAAAACAGATATAGAAAATGGTCTTGTCTTTTGTTTTATTTCTTTTCCGTCTTCATCATATCCTATTACAAGATTAGAGTTAAACCTGATAGGAATAATTCTTTTCGTGTAGTTCTTCTTAGCATATTGAGGTTCCATCTTTAGCTTTTGAATTTCAGCTATACCTGCATGACCCTCATCCATTCCAATTACTACAGGATTGAATCTTGTGTCAAGGTAATCTATAATCCTAGATTGAATTGGATATGGAACTTTGTTAAGAGTTATTCTGATAAGAAACTTCATTTGACCAGAGCTCTCTATTGTCATTATTGTGATAGCAGTTGGGTCTGTATACCCTAAGTCGATACCAAAAATAACTTTCTTGTTACCTGCTGGTTTTGGAAGAAGGGCGAGTCTTTCATAGTAATCTGCAAGGTTATCTCTTAGATCAATACCATTCAATACTAGTTTATATACGGGATATTGGTCAACTTGCATTAGTGTTCTATCAAAGACCGCAAAGGTTGGCTTACCGTGTCTTCCAAGTACAAGGTGAATGTAATCGTCACTATCCGGTTCACCATACATTTCCCTACTTCTCTGTTCGTCCTCATCTGAATATCTTGGATTCTGGTGTGCAGAGATTCTGTGTTTTGTAAACATATCAGATTGCATATCTGCATTGTACAAAACATTTTTTTCTCTGAGTCCGGTAGGTACACCAGAAACCATTCTTCTTATTCCAGGAGTCCAGGTATTTAGAGTTGGGCCGAGCTCTACCCAGGTTCCCCAAGGGTAGTAACCAGCCTCATCTACAAATTCAAAAGGAGTGTGGAGACCAATAACATTACGACCATCCCCCATAGTTCCCGCAATACGACAAATCAATGTTGCCCCCGTCTTTAGTTGGATAGTATTCGTGCTACTGTTGATACCCTTCTTAGGAAAAATGAAGGCTTTTAAGATCGAATTAGTCCGAAATAGACGAGTAACTCTAGCCCAAACAGGCTCTAAGTGAGCACTGTTTGGAACAGTATAAAGTATGTAATCATCTGGAAATAGGTCATTGATTAATGACCATGTAAGTGCTCCTGCTATACTTTCAGTTTTCCCCACAGCACGACCACAACAAAGTGAAACATAGTTGTTAAAATCGCAAATAAAGTCCTGTTGGTAGTCAGTAAATTCAAATGTTTCTTCATGTGGAAACTTATCCACATTCATTATAAATTCCCAACAGTGAACAGGGTGGCGTAGTACTTCGTATAAATAAAAATCTTCGTGTTCTAGCCGTTCTTTTAGCATTTAGAAAATGAATCCGTCTGGATGATTCGTCCCTCTTTTCTCCATCAATTGTTCAGAAGTAACTTCAGTAATATGTCCACAATGCCCAATGACCTTTCCTTCATCATTGTAATGTGTACGGTTACAAGTTAAGGATACGGAATTGTTAATGTACGGGTAGTTAAACCAAACCGTTCCTAGAAGCATGTTGCACTTCTCACAATAAATGTACGCATGAACTTTCTCGTACATCTCTTTTGCCGCTTTCTTTAACTTTTCTAGCTCTGTTCTTGAATCTTCTACTCCAGCGATCTTTCTGCTCTTGCGGGTAATTTTTAGATCATCCTGAAGTTTGGAAATATCTCTTCGCAAATTGCTAGAGATACTACTAACCTTGTCGATTAAAGTTAAATTCTTGTTAAGATCTCCCAAACCAGAAGTAAGAAGTTGAACAGTTATATTATCTAACGTTTCAAGAGTTACCAGAGCTTTACATAAAACCTTCAGAGTCTCATGGTCGTTGTACTTCATATCCGAAAGATCATAATCCTGCTCAAACTCTTTTAGTTTTCTATCTACTTTTAATTCAAACTCTTCCCCCTGTTGAAGCATCTCTTCTTCAAAGTCACGCTCTAAGAGTAAATCAAAAGCTTCATCATATTCTTCGTCAGTCATATCTTTGTACTGAACAAAGTTCCTCATTCTTGCCTTATCTTTTGAACTTACCATTTAACTCCTACGTAGCACTACACATAGACCAGCCACAAGAATAACAAGTGCTACACTTTCCTGTAAAAACTATATGTGTTGACCCACAAAGGGGACAAGAGACTTCATTCTTTTTTGTGGATTCTAAATAGTTTTTCCTAGTTTTTTTCTGTTTTTGCACGATTTTTCTACTCCTATTATATCATGTTTTTAATTTCGTTGGGATATATGAAACTAAATTATCCCATTCTCCAACCTCTTCTAATACCTTTTGTAAACATTCTCTGTGGAAAAATAAATTTGTGTAGGGTTTGTCAAGTGCTACTATGCGGTACTCTTGAAGCGGTTCTATTTCTTTTTCACATTCAAAGCACACTATTCGTTGTCTTTTCACTTTACCTTAGTGACCCCCGTGTTCTGTATCTACTTATAATACTTACTAATTCTTGTGTGAGTAGCTTATCGTCTTTTAAATACAAAAACTTATTTAGTCTATCAAGATCAGTTTTCGCAATAGGAACTAAAATAAGTTCATGAGAATCTACACAAGCTTGAGCTCTTTCAATCTTATCAAATTCTTTTTTACAGTAAAGACATTGATAAAAAGTTAAGAGCTCACGCTCATTCTTTCTAGGATTGTACTTCGTTTTGTTTCTAACTAAGACAAAAGCAGAACTCATAAAATCCTCCAGGCTGGCACGGGTGGAGTTGAACCACCATCCTCTCGGTTAACAGCCGAGTGCTTTCTTCCAGTTGAGCTACGTGCCAGTGTACTATTATTCATTTTCTAAACAAGTTAAAGTAAAACATTGTTTACCATTACCATCTCTTAAATCCCAATAGGGATTAAGTCCATTAGGATAATAAATAGGAGATGGGTCAATCTCTTCTCGTTGGAACTCAACCACATTTTCCAACCAGTAGTTAGCAAAATAAACAGGTCGTTGAAGTATTGCTACATCTTCATTCGGTTTACTCTCACCGTACCACACCTCAACAGTTTGTTCTTTCCATCTTACCACATTCCAGCTTTCGTAGTCCCCCTCGACAAAACCCCACTCTAAAGCGGTTTCAAAGTCAACCTCAACGACCTGCTGGTTTATCGCAATATGGGTGTACATATCGGCACGGCGAGAACAGTCTACAACTAAGTACGGGCCAGTCCACTCTCCACCTGATCTTCTTAACCAAACAGTATCTCCTATGTTGGCAGGACTTGGTACAGCTACACCTCCAAGGTACTCATCAGAACGATATGCTAAATCAAACATTTCTATAGAACGCCATTTAGCAGTAGCTCTCATTAATCCTGGATTATAATAAACTGCTGTACCATAAACATATTGAGGAGAACGTGTAAACCAAACTTCATTAGTTACAAGTCCAGGTACACAGAAACCCCAATCGTCAACAAACCCTGTAAGAGGACTGTTGTCGTACATGTTATATTCTGTACAAAAACTTCTGTGATCTACAGGAATAGCTTCTGGTGTAGCGAAGGTAGGCAAAAGTACCCTTTCGGGAAGTTGCATATTAAGGTCTTCTGCTACTTCAAAAACTTCCTGTTCCACCTCTGGAAAAGTAACTTCCAAGTCTGTTAACAAAAGTTCTTGATTTACTTGTAAAGGTTCTTGCATTGCAGAGGCTAACGCTTGGTTCGCCTCTACATTTAGAAACAACATAGCCACAATTACAAGTGCTTGGGCTAAGTCAGATATTATTTTTTTCAAAGGTTTTCTCCATTTCCTTGAGTCTTTTCTTTGCTATGGCGAAGGCGAATCTTTCAATCTCAATTCCAATAAAGTGTCTATTATGATTGATTGCTGATACTCCAGTTGTACCGGAACCCATAAAAGGGTCAAGAACAATATCGTCTTCTTCTGTCGTAGCGAGAATAATCCTATCCAAAATAGCCAAAGGCTTTTGCCAAACAAAGCCTTTACCATTTGGTAGTTTTATCCGTTCCTTAGACATGGTATGGAAATTCCCAATGTCTTCCCAAACATCTGTAGGAATTTTCGTTGTTCTTCCAGAAGGATTAAAACCCTTTCCTGTTGTTTTCTTAGGAATAGAAATCCTTTCAGGAAAAAACTTATATTCTTTAGTTTTAGAATACCAAAGAATATCATCATGTTTTCTAGCAAATCTTCGTCTACTGCGACCACCCCAATCGTAAGGCCAAATTATCCAGTTGACAAAATTCTCTTTGCCGAAAAGACTATCAAGATATACTTTTAATTCTGCAACACTTCTATAGTCTGTTTGAACAAACAGACTTCCAGCGTCTTTCAAAACATCCCGACATAGGTCTGTCCAAGAAAAGTCGAAATCATCGTACATCATATCAGCATAGATAAGATCAACTCTTGTATCAGAGTGCCAAAACATTTCTGTGAGTACCTTACGGTTATCTCCTAGAATAAGGTTAACACTCACTGACTTCCTCTTTCCTTCTCACTTCCACAGACTGTACAACGCCACCCTTTGTTACACTTGTTATGAACTCGTTTTCCTCTCCCATGTAACTTATCTTGTGTTGGATGTATACATGTGCATTTTAGTATCATCTTCCTTTCCTTTTTGAACTAGTCCCTCATTGGGAACTAACTTATAAACAACTCCACAAAGGATGCAACAATACTCCAGAGTTCCATCCTTTAATAATTTGAAATTTAAACATTCCTTACAAACAGGACATTTCTTTTTCATAAGCTGACGAAGAGAATTGAACTCTTAACCTATTCTTTACAAGAGAATTGCTCTACCGATTGAGCTACGCCAGCAAAGGAGCGTGTACAGGGAATCGAACCCTGCTCACTTGGTTGGAAGCCAAGCACCATCGTCCAGATCGGTCTTACACGCTAACTGTTTATCTATTTTCCCCTGTCCAAAGATCATTAGAAACAAAGTATTTTCCTAAATCATGGTTAGCACATTTGACAACTGCTGAAACCGAGGCGTAGATAGTTCTATCAGATTCAGAGAGCCACAGTTTAAACTGGTGTGCTCCTCGTCTTACTGCTTCATTAACTGCCTCTTCAGCAATTGCAATGAACTGCTCACTAATTTCTGCATCCTCGTTCTCTGCAAGGGTGTATTCTGTAAAATAAAAACTCATGGTACTCTCCTCCAAACATCCGTATCAACTTCATTAACACCGTATAGAAAGTTGATTACATCTTGTAATTCTCGTTGAGCAAGAGGTGGAAATCGGTAAACTCTAATTAGTGTCTTACGTCCAAAGAGGTCTTTGGATGTTACAACTTCATCACTAGTATTATGCCGTCTGAGAATTTCTACAAGCTCGACAACTGCCTTTCTAATATTTTCTTTTAATGCCCACCTTTGTTTATCCCAATTATCTGCTTTATTTTTTAACTCATTATACTCTTGTTCTGATAAGACATACTTCATTTATATCTCCTTTCCAGAGCCCCCAACTGGAATCGAACCAATATCAACAGCTTAGAAGGCTGTAGCTCTGTCCATTGAGCTATGGGGGCATAGTCTATTTCTTAGCAATAGACCAATACTTCTTCCATACTTTTGTACGAAACTCTCTATCAAACCCTGCCTTTTCAAGAGCACGGGTTAGAGCTTTCTTTCTTCCTTCTGCCTTTTCAAAAGTATCTTCTATTGAACAAGCGGTAACTCCTGTCGCCACCAGATCATACTCATCATCTACAAGTACATCAATCCAACAAGCTGTGGTGTGTGTAATGAAAGCCTCTTGTCCAAACTTACGAACAATCTTTTTTGGCTCTTCAAAAGCAACGTGTCCAAAAGCAAATCTATATTTATCAACAGTGAACATTTTTATTCCTTTCCTTTTATTTGTCTAGTTAGTAAAGGCGACCCATAAGAGAATCGAACTCTTGATACCAACTCGACAGGCTGGTGTTTTACCTCTAAACTAATGGGCCTAAATCATATCTCCATTTTGTCTTCTACCTTTGCCTTGCTCATTCAAAGAACCAAATGTTTGTGTAAGTGAATGACAGTTGGGACAAAGAACTTGAAGATTTTCTGGTTTATTGTTTCTATAATTTCCATCTATATGATGAATTTGTAAAGGAGCTTTATTAGAATATTTGTTTATTTCTGACCAACCACACACCTCACACTTGTATTGAGTAGCCTCTAATAAATAATCTCTAATTATTTTTGAAAGCTCCCCCCTTTTTCCACGAATACCATCAAATTCTCCGGCTAACCAATTTTGTATTTTTTCACTTCTTTGATAGATTTGTTGGCATTTTCCAGAACAATATTTTCTTCCTCTATTTAATTTTCCTTTACAGTTTTTACATTTACTCATAATTTTTAAATTGTGACGGTGATAGGATTCGAACCTACTGTGTTTCTATTGTATCGGGGTTACAGCCCGATGCCACTCCACCATCGTGACCGCACCGTCAGGCAGGGCGTGAAGGCATCGAACCTCCTTTAGGAGTTTTGGAGACTCCTTTCTTGCCGAAAGAACGCCCTATAAAGCCTCAGTGAGAATCGAACTCACCATTAACGATTTTGCAGATCGCTCCCTAGCCGATTGGGTTTGAGGCTATTTTCTTTTTCATCTAATCGGCTTGCCCACCATCTAAGTAACTCCAATGCTTCTGGTGAATTTCCACACTCATCAATCCACACTAGAGGGGGTGGTATACCTTTTAGTTTACGTGTCCTTTTGTCCATCCTAAACCTTTCATTACTACAGTGGTTGGTTCATACTTTCTAAAAAATCTACCATTACATTGTTCTATTCCTTCAGGAAGTTTAACATGTGGTTTATAGTAGTAAAAGGGAGTGACTCTATGAGTTGTACTGTAAAATTCATAGCCACAGGTTTCACATTTATATGTATAAGTAGACATAGCTTCTCCTTTCATTTCAGCGGAGACGGTAGGAATCGAACCTACGCTCCCGTGCGGAAGACTGTGGGTTAGCAACCCAATGCATTACCTCTCTGCCACATCTCCTAGTAATCCAAAAGAATATAACCGTCAACAGCTATACATGCTTCTTCGATAGAGTACGTACCTGCTAAGATTTTCTCTAGTACTTCTTCAGTTCCCATATTGTCATCACCAGCATCAATACGGCGAAAGTGCTCGATTCTATTAATAAGTCTGCGAAAGTATTCAACATCAATTCTTTTGTAGTCTTGCATACTGACTCCTTTCCTAAACCGATACCCCTGCGTGGAGTCGAACCACGTTCTCCGGTTTAAAAGACCGATGCTTCACCACTAAAGCTTCAGAGGTAATTAAAATTCTTTAACAAAAAATAAATTACCAGGATAAAATTTATCATACTCGCCTTTATAGTAGGTAGCAGAATTTTCCCATTCCCATCCATTTCTTTCAAACATCTTTATTATGGAAGAATGGTGTAAATAAAAAGCTCGTATACGTAACACTACTTCTAAATTACCAGAGAAATTTATTCCAAAACTAATTTCAGAATCCAAAACCTGTCCTGACCTAATCTTTAACATCTGTTACTCCGGCATCCAGGCTTCTTCTACATCTGTCAACTTGATTACAAGTTGTGGATGTTCAAAGCTCCAAAGTTCGTGACCATCTGCTCGCTGTTCGTTCATTACGATGTAAGCAACTGCTCCACCGTCATAAGAACTTGGACGAGGGTTTCCATAATGATAGTCATTACCTTTAGCATAAACAGCTAATGGTCTACCTGCTGGTATCTTAATACGTCTACCTGCGGTGTTATTAGCCCACTCATCATTCTCATACGGAGTTAAAACATTATCTTTATCTGCATACCAGAGCACACAATTTTGTTTTGCTTTAACATAACCAACAAGTAGCCCACCTAAATGTGTAGGGTAAATACCACTTTTGTAATCAAAGATTTCAGGGTCAGTTGGTTCTGGTGGTAACGGTGGTTCTGGTTCTCCTGGAAGGAAACCAGATAACCATTCTAAAAATTTTTCAAGGAGGCTAATCAGCCATCCAATAAAATCACTCACTCTATTCTCCTATAGGGTCTTCATAGTCCCAATCTCCATTTTCGTCTATTGACACTTCTGGAGGAGGGTCTTCACATTCACCTACCCTACCACCGCATTTTTCGCAGTAATCTAAGTTATCAAATCCTTCTAGGTTATTATCATCGTCAGGCATTTTATAACTCCTTTCCAAAGTACTCTCACATGGAGTCGAACCATGTTCTGATGGTTAAGAGCCATCTGCATCACCGGAAATGCTTTGAGAGTTTATTCCCTTCCTGGCTAGAGCAATACTAGCGACTTCCATTCATTCGAGAGGGCTGTTTTAACCAAACTTCAAGGAAGGGCGAACAACCTAGTAAACTGTTCGTAAAGTTCCTCTGTCTGTGATAACTAGGACTCACAGCTTTATGGAACTCTAGTGCAGATACATGGATTTGAACCACGACTCTCCGCTTTATCAGAGCGGTGCTTTAACCAGTTAAGCTATACCTGCATAGTGTGTAGCAAATAAGTATATTGCGCTCCGCCGAACTCTGTTCGTTTGTTACACACTCAGCACCCTCACAGGGGATCGAACCCTGGTTGTCGGATTGAAAGTCCGGTAGCCTAACCACTAGCTGATGAGGGCGTAAGGAGAGTAATGGAGTCGAACCATTATCCTAGAGGATAGGCAGGTTTTCAAGACCTGTTGAACACCATCGTTCCCTACTCTCCAATAGTAGCGGGTACGGGTATCGCACCCGTCTTAGCCAGCTTATGAGGCTGGTGAGAATCTCTTTGCCTCCCACCCGCAGTATTTTAATTTATTCCATAATCTTGAATATCTTTTAGTCTGTTGTAAATTGTTTCTAACAACTTGTTTGTTTTCATATTCTGAAGAACAATAACAAAAAGTTCTACAGCAATTCCAGCAATTCCTACAGCAAACAAGATACCAAAATTTACAAAGAAACCAAGTTCTGTTTCTGTCACTCTAGTTCCTCCTGTAACCACTCTAAGTCATTGAAGTTTCCTCCAAATCTGTGATAGTCATTTCCACCATCTAGGAAGAAACCTCTTTCACCATCGGTTTCTTTAAAGCAAGCACAAGAAACAAAGTCGTGTCTAAATTTAGATTCTACTACGCAATCACAATTCTTGCATCTTGCCTTATTCTTATACTTCTTCTTGTCCATTTGCTTTCCTTTCAGTGGAGGCGGTGAGAGTCGAACTCACATCCTGCACTTTATGAGAGTGTCGCTCAACCATTGAGCTACGCCTCCAAATACCGATAGTAGGAATCGAACCTACACTCCCGAAGGAACTCGTTCTTGAAACGAGTGTGTCTACCTATTTCACCATATCGGCCTAGTTAATCTAACTATTCTGAGTTTCAGAAAATTTTCCTATAAGCCAAAGGTCAGGTAAAAATCCAAGCAGTAGCCAGTACCACCAATCTACCATTTGTATAGAAGGACTTACCAAAGTAGTAATCCAATATACAATAAAGCCTATTGGGAATATGATAGCCACTCCCATTAAAAGTCCAAGAAGAATCGCAAGCGTTGTACTAAAGCTTGAGTATAGTCCTTGAAGTACTGTCCAAATAACTTTTTTCATTCTTCCTCCAGTTTTTTTTTTTTTTTTTACTAAAGTGACCCTGGCTAGACTCGAACTAGCGACTTTCGGTATGTAACACCGATGCTCTAACCAACTGAGCTACAGAGTCATTAGGGATTGACTAAGGGCAAAGACTTGCCAAATCCACAGTCAAAACAATCTGCCTTGCCAATCCCATTAGCAGGGGAGGAGGGAATCGAACCCCCGAAGTGGAGTCCAAAGCTCCATGTGTTACCTCTACACCACTCCCCAATAGTAGCCTCGACAGGAGTTGAACCTGTACGCCCGAAGGCACATGTTCCTAAGACATGCGTGTCTGCCAAGATTTCACCACGAGGCCATACTAAAGCAGACCAAATAACCACCTAACAATGTTATAGACCTGCTTTAATGTAGACCCTTACAGACCTACATTTGTGCTCACAGCAGGAGTTGAACCTGCACTCCCGTAGGAACCTGTTCTTAAGACAGGTGCGTCTGCCAGTTTCGCCATGCGAGCAACTATTCTTTTTTCATCTCTTAGCTATTTGAACCAGAGAAGAGATCATCTAATGCTTCTACTTCGTCCCAATTAACATCGCCGTCTCCAGCAATGGACAGGTCTTCAGTAGGGATATAGTCTTCATCCCAACGTCTCATTTTTAACTCCTTTCTACTTGGTTTACTCTACTCGTAAAGCTTGGAGTAGGAGTCTAAGGCGTACCAAACTGGAGTTGAACCAGTGACCTTTTGTTCTTCAGACAAACGCTCTACCGACTGAGCTATTGGTACATAAGAGTCAGGTACTATCACCAAAGGTAGGTGCTTACCTTTGTCGGTGTTCGCTGACTCAAGAGCCCTCTGAGGGAATTGAACCCCCGCATCTTGGTTCGTAGCCAAGTGGTCTATCCTCTAACCTAAGAGGGCAAAAAGGGGCAAGGTGTGGCAATAGGGGGCTTAAAATTTTCATCCAAAATAGTAGTTAACCTATTACCTTCAGCCCCATAAAATTATTTCAAAAACTCGGACAAGTTATTATCGTAGGATGGCGGTTCTCCCAAAATGTAGAAAGATAACCTACAGATATTCAGTCCTTGTAAAAAGTGGGCAGGATTGGATTCGAACCAATATTGAATCTTTTACAGAGATTTATGTTTACCGATAACCCTAACAATGTCAGTCTGTTAGACAAGGTATCTTGCAGGGAGCTTATTTCATCACCTGCCCGAAAGAATTAGATTAGAGTCTAAGCTAGCCTCGCTTAATCGTCCAGAAGTTCCGTGACCTCAAAGACTCTAATCTATAGTGGACGAGGTGGGAGTCAAACCCACAACCTTCTCGGTGCAAACGAGATGCTCTCTCAGTTGAGCTACACGCCCATGCGGAAGAACCACTTTCTGTCAAGGTGGCTGGATTTGAACCAGCGACTTCTTCGCCCCAAACGAAGCACTCTACCGGACTGAGCTACACCCTGATGCGCCCACAAGAACCCTCCGACTTATAAGCGATGTCGTAACCCGTCACACCCATGTCACGATCTTCCCACGTATTACTATCTTACTATATATTTACCAGAAAGTCAATAGTACCTTAGTACTATTTCAATACATCGACAACTGTATCAAAATCCTTCTCACGTAAGTCTTTTACAACAACTGCCTGTGTATGTGCTGTTTGTGCTTTCTTAAGTTCTTCTGCCTTTTCGCCAAGATCGGTTTCAGCGGTCTGAAGACTTTCTCCTGCGACTTCTAAAGCCTGTTCAGCTAATTCTAAAACATCTTTACCAGTGGTAAGTTTTGTAACAGTATCAATCTGAGATTGACGAATAGCTGGAGAAAAAGGTTTTCGAATAACTAACACAAAGGTTTTTACTTTATCAGCAATAGCGAACTTCACAGAGTCCTCCTTTCTGGTATTAATATTATACCATAATTTTCTTTTTTGTTGGTACTTCTAGGGGTGTCTGATGGGGGTCGAACCCACACTCTTTTAGGCCACAACTAAACGCTCTACCAATTAAGCTACAGACACCATAAATCTACCATAGACTTGCTCTTTCATTGCACCAGTCATACATTTCTTTAAACTCATGACGGTCTTCCCATTTTTCAGGACGGGAAGAATATCTCCGCTCTCTGAACTCTTCTGAAAACCCACATACAGGGCAGTAATGAACTGTGATAAAATACCAATGCGGCCTATGTTTATGTCCTTTCATACTTTCTCCTTTCAGGTGGAGTAGGGGGGAATCGAACCCCCGTCCAGAATACGTTGGGTCAACTGTTACTAGCGTTCCTCATTACCTAAGAGGTCAGGTTTGCTGATCTTTTATGGGGATGACCAGCTTCCACCAGCAGGTTTTGATTACGCTGGTACTGCTACAGCGGAGAGTTTTGGCTCAACTCTCAAGAGCTTTGCTACAAAGTTGGAGATTCGTTTAACTAAATTTCCGTTTGTTTTAAATGCTAGAAGTCTTAGCTTCATTTATTCTGTCGAAACCGATCTACCCCGTTGATTTATTATACCTATTAAAACATATTTCTACAATTTTGTCAATAGTACTTAAGTACTATCTATATAATCCTGCTGGAATAAGTTGCTTCATCATTCTGTCTGAAAGGTTAGTATCTACTGTAGCATTGAATAGCATACGTTTATCGTTCCAGTAATACCAACTTGCTAACATATAAGCAAGTTCTACACTAGGCTTACTTTGTTTCTGCCACCGTACCCCTTCACCAAAGTATCCACCTGGAACTTTGAAGTGATTGGGGTCTTCACCAACAGTTATGTGTCCTTTGCCTTTTACTTTTTGTATATAAGAATAGTCAGTAAAATGATCTAATCCAACACAATAAACTTCTTTAAAGCCCATAAAATAAGCAACCTGCATAGCTACGTAAGTAACTGTATGCCCTTGCCACATGGGTTGAGTAATATCTTTTTGGAAATAAGGTTCATTACCTCTCCAACGTAAGTTATAAATGTTGCCACCCTTTAACTTACCACCAGTAAAAATACCTTCTACTGGCAATCTCTTTATCTCTTTTCCAAATTGATCTATTACTAAGTCATCAATTACACAGAAATATTCATACTCTAATCCTTCTTTGAGATAACCTCTGTTCATTCCTATAAGAATTTCTCCATCCAAAAAAGAAGTATCTACTAAGTCTAGAGAAGGGCCAGTACAAACTATCCATGCCCGTTCACCTAAATGCCTATTACGAAATTTATTTAGAGTAGCCATATAACCCCATTTGGTTGTTTCATTTCCAGTGCTCTAGTAAACCCTATTTGAGGATTAGCTAGATAATAAAGAACTCTATTAACTCCTTCATGTGCAAGAATAGCAATATTATTTGAGTAGGCTAAGTCTTTGATTTTATTTACAGCAAAGTTAACTCTATCTGCAAGGTCATAATAACTTTCGCCGTTTGGGAACTTGTGATAGGCTTTATTACTTACTCGTTGGTGAAGTATATCTGGAGGCACTTCGCTTTTTAGCTTCCCTTCATAATCTCCAAAGTAAATTTCCATAAGCTCACTTAGATAATAAGGAGGGTACAATAAACGATGGTCGCAAATAGGCAAAGCAATTTCAAGTGTTGTCCGAACCCTAGAAAGAGGACTAGCATAGATCTCTTGTACTCCAAGTTGAGCTAATCGTCTTCCAAGAAGTCTTGCTTGATATACTCCTTTTTCAGTTAAAGGACTATCGCTTTGACCTTGATACCTTCCCTCTGTATTATATTTAGTCTCACCATGTCTACATATAGCTATCATGTGTTTATTCCTTTCCAAACTAACTCTGCTAATTCCCAATCACCAGGATTGTTAATATCAATTGCTTCTGTGGGAGTTAGTTTGACAAAATTACTTTTGTCAAAAGCACTTCGTCTTCCAAATCTTTTTACATAAGAAGTTTTTACCATATACAATCCAGTAGTTTCTTTAATCATTGGAGCAATATCTTGACTGTTCTTTATATTTCCTTGTTCATCAAGATAATTACATTTATTATTCATCCAGTAATATCCTTGCTCCACAGTAATGCCAATTAAAGAATACTTAACTTCCTTGTTAACAAAGCCCATCATTCCTTCAACAACTGTTTCCGGTTTTATAAATGGGGATGTAGGTACAAGCTGTACTAAAACATCTGCATTAGGATAGTTAGCTACCTGCCACTGAGCTAAATGATCTCCTGTAGCTTTGCTTGTAGCAAGCTGTGGTGGTCTCTCAATAACCTCTGCATTGAAGTAATGTTTAGCAAATGCTCTAAATTGTGGAGAATCAGAATCCATAACTACTGTTACAGAGTGTCCAAGTCCTTCCATTATCCCTTTAACTTTTGTTGCTGTTTCCAAAGCATGAGCATATAAGGGTTGGTTGCCCAACACTTTCACATTCTTATGTGGTATACGTTCACTATGTTCTTTGGCGTGTACTGCTATTACGAAGTCCATTTACTTTCCTTTCCTAAATAATCATCACCGTAAGTTTGATTTACTAGAAAACTTTTTTCCATATCAGTCATACCAAACTGTACTTTACCTGCACCATGAGTTTCCAGATACGCCTCATAATAAGGCTTGAAAGCAGGAAATCCTGCATGTTCAGCATGGTGAATAAGATGTTCAAACTCTTCTGGTGTAGAGGCACAATCAATATGATGTACAAAAGAATGTCTTGATAAACAAAAATGTCTCTCAATCATTTCAGCCCCAAGATATAAAGCTGTCCAAGAAGCCATAAGTTCTTTAGCATGATCGGAATATCCGATTTTAATTCTATTATCACCAAACTCTTTTTTCAACACGAGTATATTCCCAAGCCTAAGATTCTCTCTTTTAGTTGGGTACTCTGCTACACAATGTAGTAACCATATTCGATCAAAGTCTCTAAAACAAAGGAGTGCATCTTCAATTTCTTCCAAAGTAGCTCCAGCAGTAGAAAGAACTATCTCTGTTGACAAAGGTATTTTATTATAAGCGTGAACTAGAAGTTCTGTGTTTCTAAGATTAGAAGAAGAGAATTTGATCTTTTCCATAGCAGGGTAATATCTTAAAAACCAATCAAGTGAGGGAATGTCTTGAGCAGTTGCATACCATTTAATATTATTACGGTAACATTCATCATCAAAAATTCTGAATTGTTCTATGTCAAATTCAAATATTCTTCGATAGTCTTCATAGGTTTCTCCATAAGGAGATTTGTAAGACTTGTTTAGTTTCTCTTGTGTATAAAAACTAGCCACATCTTTCTTCTGCATCTTAATAAAAGTAGCTCCTGTTTGTTTGGCCTGTCTTACCATTTCTAAAGCAAGATTAAGATTACCCATATGATTAGTTGTAAACTCAGCTATAAACTCTACACTCATTTTACCACTCCAGTAAATACCTTCCAATTGTTTGATGCTCCAATCCAGTCAATACTTATTCCAGTATCACGTTGAAATCTTTTAAATGCTCTAAATTCAGTTGCATAAAGGAAACCATCTTCTTCATTAAAGAACTCATCAAAACGAAGAACTACACCAGGAGTTAACTTCCCGTAATCAAAAAGAGTTTTCAAAACAAAATAGGTAGGTTTTTCTAAATCACAATCTACATTAACAAAAGCAATCTCTTCTGGATGAGCTTCTAAGAAAGGGACAAGCGTATCTTCAAAAAGACCTACTACTAGCTCTATATTATCTGCAACTTTCGGTAGCTTATTTAAAGCAAATGCTCCTTTCACTAAGCGGTTAGTATAGTTTTCAGGAAGTCCTTTAAAACTATCAAAACCGTATACTTTCCTATCTGGAAAATGTCCAGCGTAAAAGTTGGTTGATCTTGCTAAATAGACTCCCATATCAAGAAGAATACCTTCTTTATTTTGAATTGCAAAAATAGTACGGACATTCATATCCACATTTGAGCAGGAGGTAATCTTATTATTCCTAATAAAATTTGCTCGTGCTTTGTGTATTACCATCGTTCAAACTCCTCTGCTAATTCTGTTGCAGTTATAGGCTGTTCACCTAATGCTGGTGACAGTGCTTTTCTAATTACATCCTCATTATGTAGTCGGCTTTTTGCATACTCAATAACTTCTGGAATAAGTTCAGAAGTAAATCCAACTACCCCATCACGATCAGCAAATAAGAAAAATCCATTTTGTATAATAGTGTTATTAACTGAAACATCTACACCAAAGTTTTGTATCTGCCATTTTCCATAAGCATCGTAAGGACAAGTACCTTGAGCAAACACAGGGTAACAAAGATCATCTATAAAGTCTGCATCTCTAGTATGCCCATCAATAATTGTTCCTTTAGCTCCAGCATTTCTAGAAAGCCTTGCAGAAATATCTCCGAATTTAGCAACAAGAGGCTCTCCTAAATTACTGGCTTCCATCATATCTGTACTACTTCCAATAACTTGAATACATCCTACTGGCATTGCTTCCCACATCTCCATTCTGATGTTGTCATCAATAACCTCTTTTCTATAGATGTACTTTCCCTCACAACCAAAAGCATACCCATAAATAGGAATACCGCTGTATCCTGCTGTTGGAAAAATATTTAACCAGTAGTTGTCATAGCCAATATCAAATTGCAAAATATCAGAAAGCAGCCCTGTATACAAGTAATCAAACATAATCAAACTATGCTCATCCATTTCTTTTCTCCTTTAGTTCTTTTATAGAACGATTAATATCTGCTTTTTCTTTTACTTGTTGTCTTAAATCATGCACTCGTTGTTTCTGATATGTACCTACTTTATGAAGAAGTGTCTCTCGTTGAAGATCAAAGTTCAAAAAGTTAGGGTCAATAACAAACTCCTTTGGAAAAAACTGACTTACTCCATATGTATTCGGAGTAACTGCAAGACAACCATTAAAAAGAGCTTCATAAATATTTCGTCCTAAAGTTATACGATTAGAAAATTCCACGTAGACTTTCGAATCTCTAAGAAACTCATGAAACTTTTTCTCAGAACCAGAAGAAAATTTTGTATTATGTATTAACTCTATAGAGGTTTTATCCTTATAGTAATTATAAAATCTTCTGTTGTTTACGATACATACAACCTTTAAAGATTTTTGAAGTTGCTCCAACATGTAAAGAGTGTATGTTCCGTTTCTAGCTATTGAGTCGATCACAGCAAATACATCAATTGACTTCTGGTTCTTGATTGGTCTTTCCCATTTTACATCATAAAGACCTAAATTGACAATAGTACGCTGGTACTGTTCCATTGGTAGATAGTTTATAGGAAGTTCCCATATAAGATTATAAGGCGTTACCTTATTCCAAAATACCAACTTATCGTCAGGGTATCCACAAGTCTTGTCAAACCGTTCTAGATTGTTCATATATTGGTCAGCGTCAAATTCTACCCAAAAGGTTTTTGCATTTGACGCTACCCGTTCTAAATGATCTACCCATAGCGGCATGTATTCCTGCTTCCATACCATATGAAAGATAACATGTTTGTTTTTCCAAAAGTTATCTCCTCTGTTACGAAGCTCATTATGTGGAACTACTTTAGCTTTTAGTTTCTGACGTAGTTGGTGTACAGGGTAAAACCTGTCACCACCTTTATTCTTCGTTACTATTATCCAACTCATTTTATTCAGAAGTTAAAGGGGTTCCTCCCAAATCTCCAATGTACAGGCCAAGACCATGTAAAATTGTTGGAGCTAAGTCCATACGATCTCCATCTCTGATAACAGCCGTATTATTAGTTGCTAACCATGTTTCATAAGAGTAATGGTGTACACTTGCACCTTCATCAAAACCATGATCGGTAACAATATAAAGATCAGTATTATTATATATTCCTAGACTAATTAGTGCTTGGATAATATCACCAGTCCAAGTATCAGCCCGTTGAATATAGTCACCATATTGTACACTGTTCTCACCAGAGATATGCCCAATTACGTCAGGCTCTCTAAAAATAATAATCCCAACTAACCATTCATCTTGATGGTCTGTGATATATTGAATGGCGAGATCTCTGATTTCTTCTCCTCTACGAATGGGTGGTTCATAAGTTCCATTGTGGTAAAAGTCAATGTTGTCAGACATATAACAATAGGGCTGTCCATCTGGTTCTGTACAAGGATTTGCACCACAATACGTTTGCTCTCCAATACACGCATCGCCAGTATGCTGTCCTTTACCACTAATGAAGAAAGTATTTACAGCAAAATCTCCAAAAGCATTTTCGATCTTCTCGAAAATACTATAGCCTACTGGTAATGGATTATAGTCCCCATTGCCAAAAATTCCAGTATCTTCAGCACGGTATCCAGAGATAAGCTGACTCCATCCAGCCTTCGTATCGGTTGCTCCTGAAGTAATCAATGTATTTATCAACACAGGCATACTTGGAAGTGTTTGCATGTTGTTACACTCTGGCAAAAGACCATTTAAACATTCATAAAGATGATCTCTTTGAGTGCCGTCCCATCCAATAATAAGAATATTCCTATGTTCAGAAGGTTCTTGTGTTGATGTTGGTGTAGGGGTTGGCCCAGGAGTAGGGGTTAATGTTGGTGTAGGAGTAGGGTCAAGACTTACACAAACCCCATCCAAACAACCATTAGCACAAAGCTCCGACTTAGGCCAAGGTATTATCCCGTTGCAGTAAAACTCTTTTAAATTATCTGCATCCAAACATACGTCAAACTTTTCATAAGGATAACCACTATTTCCAATACCTGAAACACTTCCAGAAATTAGTGGAGCTATCCCTCCATCAGAATCAAAACAACTTGGTTCTGTATCCGCTGTTACAACAGATGATTGTCCAGCAAAAATGGCAGTAGTACATATTGCAAATATAGTAATTGCCACTGTTAACATTGTTCTAAATTTCATTTACTCTTCCTTTTTCGGTGGGAATTTAGGAACATCTAGTTCCTCAAAATATTTTTGTTTTCTTTTTATACTACTTCTTATACCAATAAGAATAGCAATACCAAAACCAATAACAACTCCAGCACAGAGTTCCATTATGTTTCCTTATCGAGTTCTGTTTGAACTCTTCTATAATACTCTTGGTATACTTCTTCAGTAACTCGAATCATTTCTGGAGTAAACCAGTTCTTCCAATCACCTGTAACACCCTTTCGAGCGAAGGTGTTTTTACGATCTTCTTCTCCAGGCTTTCTACCAGTCATATTTTTAAATGAGTATTTTTCAATATATTCTACGACTCTATCAGCAATATATCCTATATCAAGGGCATCAAGGATTCTTGTGATCTCTTCATAAGTATCTTCTTTTAGCCATTCATAGGTTGTCCAAACATAATTAGTTTTCAGATTAGTTGGCGACTTTGTACTAAATCCAGGAATCATATACTCTAACATTCGGTAATTAATTCTGTTATCTGTTGGGTCATCTACTACAGTATATTGTAAAGCTTCCAGTTCTGTTTCTCTTTTCTTTTCATTGAAACCATCGTGATAAGGATGATAACGTTTGTGAAAAGAAAGAGATAATAACCTATCTCTAGGGTCACGAACAATACCTAAAAGTTTTATATCGCTTCCTAGTTCATGTATTAACTCTGTAGGCGTATTGCCATGAAGTTTTAAAATTTTACCCTTGTTCATTATTTCTTGATAAACAAGAATAGGGCTTTGTGTATCTTTAAATAAATTTATTTCTGGTGTAGGCTTTTGTCCTGTAAGCATATCCCCCAATAAATATCCTATCCAACGACTCCCTACCCTTTGTTCACTAGTTATCACTAGCATTACAAACTCCTTTAGTTTTGTACTCCCCATCTTTGGATGGGGAGTACTTGAAATGAGATTTCTTCTCATAATTTACGCACGAGCTTTACGTGACCGTGCATATTCCTTTAGCGGTTTTAGTGAGTTGTTGTAGAATACTACTGTTAGTAGAGCTTGAAGCACTACTTGAACAACGTATTGCCAACTTAGTTCGATACCTGCATCCGGTGGTAAAATACCTAACCAGACAAGCAGGGGTTGAACTCCCAATGGTAAAACTGCAAGCATGAATACATAGAACTTTTCAGAGAAATCAAACTCTTGATCTTTCTTGAAGAATCTAATAATCGCTTTGATTGCTTCCAGTATTAGCATAGCTACCGCAGGAACCGTAATAATAGGGTCGTTCATTTATACCTCCATTTTGGTTTCCAAAAGTATACTTTCTAAAACCTTTCTGAGTTTATTTCTTAACTCGTCAAGGCTTCCACTGTTGTCGATGTGGAAATCGAAATCGTCTTTACCAAAAGTATCTAAAGAAGTTTCTGATACATCCTTATATGCAGAAGTCCCTTTTAGAATTTCTCGGTTAGGAGCAGAAATATAGAGTGTTTTCACTAAGTAAAGATCACTCAATGATTCTTTTAAATAGTTGGCTTCATTTGGAAATCTCCAGTCATCTATAAACACAAAGTCATAAAGACAAGGATTACTTAAGATTCTTTGGACAGTTTGTTTTGCCCAAATAGCTATATCATAATTTCTTCCAGTATTTCCAACTTCTTGTAGAAGCCGTCTACCTTTTTTATCTTTAACTCCGTCCCAACCAAAACTTTCTTTTGCTGTGAACTTAACACCATAAGCAAAGTTCATTGTAACAAAGTCAAGAAAACCTAAACTGTCTACAAAAGAACTAAGTAATATAGAAGTCTCAGTCTTTCCCGTTCCAGCCTTTCCACCAATTAAAATAACAATTGGGTTATCTGCGAATCGCTCTTCCAACTTCTTCCTTTTCCTCCTCAGTAAGTGGAACAGCAACAAAGCTACTTTCTGCTGTAACCACGTTACCTTCTAGCTCTGCTTCAGCAAACTGAAGTAGACGCTCAATTAGGTCAGCCTTAGTACCGTAGGAAGGTAGCTCAAATTCTTTGCAGAGTCGAATTAACTCTGTTCTTTTCTTGTCCATCAGAGATGCCTCTGTGAACTCATAATCATTCAAGAGTCCTTCAACTTCGGTTTCAAATTTTGTTTGAGATTCCATTGAATCCTCCTTATCTATTTGAGTAGTATTCCTCTAGAATACCTTCCAGTACTTTAGGACTTACGTACTCATTCATAACTAAAAATAGAAGTAAATACGAGAAACTACTCACAGCCATAGTAAACGCCCTGTCGCTAGTGTAAAAGAAACCGTCTTTAGATGAGAGTTTCTCGATTACTAGATAGTCAATGCCTGGAATTTTTTTTATCTTTAGTCTACTATTTTGTATAGTCTTCGTATTTGACATAACAAACTCCTATGCTTTACTTCTAGTTTACCATATTCTCAAGTTCTTTGGGTGCTGTAGGAAGGTTCCTAAAGTCCCCTTCACACAACTCAAAGAGATCAACAATCTCCATATTGAGTGCAATAGTAGCCGCTTCTAGAGTTTCCTCAGTAAGAGAAACTTCTAGTTTAAGTTCTTCCCCAAAGTCTTCTTCACCTTCATCCTGATATTGCTGAGTCAAAATTCCTTTGGCCTCCCATAATTTTAAATCAGGAAGAAATGTATATGATATTTGCGTACCATACCTAAATCCTGTAGAAGTCAACACTACTTCATTTTCCTTGTCTGTCACTTTATTTTCTCCTTTATACTGAACGTCTTGTCCACTTTCTATAAGGGTTGATACGTTCATGTAGTTCTTCTAAAATTTTAACATCTTCAAGATTATGTTCTTTTAGTTTAGGCATAATCTTAGGGTCGCCAATACGAACAAGCATCCATTCATGGGGCTTTAAGTGTGTCTTCCCTTCAATTCCAAAGAACTCAGTAACGATTCCTAAAGACCTACGATGGAATTTAAACTTAGCTCTGACCAAGTAGTACAGATCGAAATGGTAAATTTCTCCGTATGCTGGAAATTCTAAATCCGTAAGATCAGTATCATATGCTAAAAGAGCATCAACGAGTTGTTTCTTAGTCATTTTGGAAGGAACTCGTCTATCCTCTGGTAAAAATTTTTGTAACTCATTTTTCAATTTAGTTACAGTCTTCTTTTCCAAAGCCTCCTTTTTCTGAGTTGTTAACTTAGCGTGCCAGTATTCTGCTCTTGTTCTAACAAACGGAATATCAAAACGAGTTCCGTAGTAAGTAACTAGTACGCTGAAATCCCTCATACTTGCTAACAGGGACTTAATAATTCTTAGATCAAAGTCTCCAGATAGGATTTCTTTCTGAGTAATCTCATCATATTGAATCGTATCTTCTCCCTTTACCTTGATTGCCCAAGATACCATAAATCCATTGTTGGCTGTAAAGTTAGAAGTCTCAATATCAAAATAGCCAATGCTTACTTCTGGATGGGTATACCAGGGTTCCACGCCTACATTAATTCTTTTATATTTTACTGGTGTAAGTTCTTGTCTCAATTTTTTCTCCAATACTTTATTCTCTACCTGCAATACTCTGCCTTCAGCAAAACATCGTGGGTGAGTTTTAATTGTGTGTCTATGTATACACTTTGGTTCATTCGTTTTTCTTCCCATAGGGTTTTGACCTCACTACATGCCTATAGTTACTATTCATGTGCATAATTATTTTTTCTACTTCTTCTTCAGAAAGATTGTAAGTTTTTCTCATGTACTCTATGTAGCCAGCATCCGTAAATTCTCCGCCAAGAGAGTAAGATATTCTATCACAGATTCGTTTAAAGTGTGATGCGATTGTTCTTCTGCGAATACCTAGAACTTCTTCAAGGGCTGTATAGTTATTACTCGTGGATACATACTCTAAAAGAGCAAGTTCAAAGTCATCTATAGAGCCACTTTCATAAAGTTCTTTAATCTTACTTTCAATGATTATAAGATTATTATATTCATCAGAACTAAAGTCAGGGTCACTTCGAATCCTATATCTATCTCTTAACAGGGTTTCTACTAGCCAACTCATTATTACAGTGTGTTAGAAAGGAACAGTTTTTGCAAACATTCATGTATTGAAATCTACCTTCGTGAGCATACTTATCATTTTCTATTCGTTCCAAAATACTCGGAATAACCTCATGTATAAGTAAGTCAAACTCAGGTTCTTTTCTTCTATATGAGTGAGAATAGTTCTTATCTAACGATACTCCCACAATGTTTGAAGCAGGATACCCATAGATTTTTTCAAACGCCCAATCATAAACAATAAACTGAGGGTCAGCATAAATTCTAAGGGGTAGTCCTCCTGTCTTCCAATCTATTACAACAGAATCCTCCAAAATTCTATCAAACTTTCCAATAATATAAGTATCAGGGTCATAGGGTACTTTGAAGAACTTCTCTATCTTATCTCGATTGGAAAGAGGAAACTTTATTCCTTTAAAGAAATTAGTAACATTTCGTTCAATCTTTTCAATTGATCGAGCATCATAGAGTTCTGCCTCTGTTCTAAGAAGCGTAGCTCTATCAAGAGCTTCTTCCAAGGAAGCGTCCCAATAATCCTCTACTACTGTGTGTACAATAGTACCAATAAGCATAGCAGTAGTTTCCTCTGCTTGTTGTTTTGCAAAGCGTCTATACTTATATTTCTGCGAACAGGATAAAAAATCCTTAATTGCAGAAGCACTTAAAAGGGTTGTCATTAGTCAATAACCTTTCTCTTATTTGCAGATTGAGTTCTCCATACATCTATTGCAATCTTGTCCAAGTCAAACTTCTTTTTAACGTATTCATATTCTGCAAGTACTCTTGCAAGTTGTTCACGCATCTTTGGAAGATTGCCCTTTAAACCTTTTCTCAAATAAGTCTTGTTAATAAATGTCATAGTAGGGGGTTTCCCATTGACATAGTAATCCCCGTTTGAGGATACTTCTAGAATAATCTCGGCCTCACGTAAATCAATAGCCTCTGACATGAGAAGTTTCTTGAGTGCAAGGGCTTCAATTTCTTTGAGCAATTTGTACATATCTTCAAAATCGGGCAATTGTATTTCTTTAGTCATATTCTTTTATCTTCTCTTCTATAAATTCTACTTTGGTACAAAGACCAAAGACAGTAACAATCCATTTGAAAGGCATATTATATGTGCCTTTGAGGTTCCTAACAAACGTATCAAAGTCACCCCTAGCCACCTTATAAAACCGGTAGGGACTAAAGGCGAGATTTGCAGGAAACCCTGGAAAATCAAGGTAATCTATTAAACTTTCTTTAACATAGTACTCTTCCAATTCGAGCATTTCTGAAATAGTAGTATTAGATACACCTGTGGCACAAAGACGACACATTTCAAATATTGCAATGTACTCTACAATTCTTTCTGGTACACCCGTTTTATCTGAATGTAGCTTTTTAATATGACTCCATAGACTGTTTATCATTTTTTCAAACCTTCCATTCTCCAGGTTAGGTCTGCTTCAGACTCCGCTAATTCAACAAAGAGCTTCATTAAATCTACAAAAGTATCAAAGTCAAAAGCTACAAAATATTTACACTCTCCACGAGCTCCGGAAAACTTTCCCATAAGCATTGGAAGACTGTACGTACCCCTAGCCTCTTCTTTAATCTTTTCAAACCATTCTCTTTTAATTGCCATCTGAGTAGCACCACCATAACCTACCTTTGCTTCCGCACGAAACTCTCTAGGAAAATTGGGAAACACCGCTAGTATATCTCCAGCAAGTAGAGGCTCATCCATGATAGTACCTATTGCACCAGAACCAGCTACCCTTCTAAACTTTCCATCAGGAAAAGCTTCCTGTAAAAGTTTAACAGCGTCTCGTTCCCATTTAACTCCTTTAACTTTCTGCTTCTTCGACATTTTCACTAAGTTCTTCAGAAATCTCCATGTATTCTGCATAGCGTACAATATCTTCTAGCCATGCTATACCAATGGAAACTGCCTTCACTAATGGAACTAAAATATCATCGTGTGTACCACCACTAAAAGTAAGACTCCAAAGAGCTTTACTTACTCGTCCAACGTAGTCAGCAAGAATCATAAACCACGTTGCCCAAGGATGATGTTCTGGTTTTTCTTTTTCCTTCTGCTTTGCTCGTTCAGCATCTATCAAAAGATAGACAGACTCACGGAAGTCTGTATTATTGAACTCTTCAACTCTTTGTTTGAGTTCTTCGTCCCTATCCAAAATTTCTCCTAAATCAATAGGCATTTCTTCCTCCTAATTTTTATCAACAATTGAAATGGTTTCTGGAACAAACTTAAGAAAGACTGTACCAATCGGGCCATTTCTATTTTTTCTTACAATATTTTCTAAAACTCCAAGAGACTCAGTTTCAGGATAATAGTATTCATCCCTGTATAAGAAGATTACAACATCTGCATCCTCTTCCAAATTACCAGACTGTCTTAAGTCTGAAAGAATAGGACGCTTATCATCTCGCATTTCAACTAACCTATTCAACTGTGAAAATAAAAATACCGTTATCCCAAGCTCATTAGCCAAGAGTTTCAATGCCCTAGAAATTTGACCTATTTCATGTGTTGAATTAGTGTCTCGCTCAGCCATTAGCTGAACATAGTCTAGAAAAACATACTCGATCTTTTGACTATAATGATATTGTCTAATTGTATTCAAAGTGTATTGAAGGTCTGCTGAGTAGTTAGTATCAATATAAATTTCTGATGAATCTCTTAACCTCTTTACAGATTCCACTAGTTTCTTTGCATCCGTGTCAGAGATAATTCCTTGACGAATGTTAAGAAAATCTACGCCTGAGTCGATAGAAATTAGTCTATCCATCAAAACACTTGCGTTCATTTCTTTAGAAAATATTAAAGAGGGTATCTTACTTTTGAGTACAGAGTTACACATCCATGCGGTTTTACCCTGTGAGGGGCGACCAGCTACTACAACTAAATCACCAGGACTAGTACCATTAATCAACCAATCAATAGAAGGAAACCCTGTAGTCTTACCGCTTATTCCAGAGTTTTTAGTGCGATCTACAATAGCTTTCCATTGATTAGTAATAGCGTTCTTCAATGAAATTGTTCTCTCGCCTCCAGAAGCAAGGATAAGTTCTCCAAGTGCTTCACGTATTTGATTAATTAATGCCCCAATATCCACAGCTTCCTTTAGCATATTTGGAATAGCTTTTGCTAAAGATAGTAGTGATCTTCCTCTATAAGAGTCTAAAACATTTTTAATGTACGAGTCTAAATTCTCTATCCTATAAGTATCTTCAAAAAGTCTTTCTAAATACTCAATACCTCCTGCGGTATCCAAAGTACCCTTCATTTTCAAGTACTCAGATAAGATAGAAATGTCAGGAACCATCCCATCAAGGGCTAGTCTAATTATCGCATCGTAGATTGTTCTATTTGGAGCAGAAGAAAAAGAGTTTGCGGTCAGGTTTGCACAGTCATTCACTCTTCCTGGGTTATTTAGAAGAAGGGAAAGTACTGCTTGTTCTGACTCTTCCGAAAATAAAACTGTATTAGTCATCTAAACTTTCCTTCAACTCTATTCCTTGACTTGCTTGTTGTTTTCTTTCCTCGATAAACGAACTCATATCTTCTGAGACAATCTTCTTTCCCTGTCTATAAAAAGTTTCTGTACAGCGATTCTTAATTGCACTTTTTATATATGCTTTATTCTGTATCCGTAGTGTATCTCTTTTAGTTCCTATTTCTAAAATAGAATAAAAAACTCTCCACTTTCCAAAAAGAGAAACTAAACGAGATATGAATATCATATCATCCTTATCAGGAGTTATTTCAAAAACATCCCGAAAGAATCTCATCAGTAGGCTTGTAGTAGTTTCGCCTGATTCTAACCTCTTTGCATAATGTTCAGCCAGAGAATCTACTGCTTCCATTTGAGCCACTCTTTATCCTTTGGTGCTAGAAGGGGAGAATAGTCTCCCCTCCTAACAACTAAACAATCTAACTAAGTAGTTTCTGCATCGAGATCAAATAAATCTTTTAAAGCGTTTGTTACTTCGTCTTCGACTTCCGCAACATTCTCAACAACTTGTTCATTTGGAGTTTGATCTATTTGCTCACTACCTTCTTCTGCATTTCTAGCGGCGAAAATATCTTTCAGAGCCACGCCACGTAGAAGCTCCTTTACTTCTTCTGAGTCCAATTTTACGATTGCTCTTTCGAGATCATATGGCTCAAGTTCCATTTCCTCTAAGTTATACACAGTATCCCTATGAGGTTGTGGAACAGGTGTAACCTGACGCTCTCTTCCTGTACCTTGTACCATAAGAACAATATCAAAATTTTCAAGACCTACAGGGATTCCTCCAGATAGATGAGCTCCAAAGTCTTCAATTTCTTCTCCTTCCAGCAGAGAAACTTCATCTGCTATATCGGGGTCAGGTACAGTTACACTCTCGTTGATTGCATCCAAGGCATTGAATATAGTAACTCCACCAGCTAGAATTTTTATTGTATTTGAAAGTTGTGGTTCTACTCCTGCTAGAGAAGCTCCACAATCTTCACAAACAATAGGCCAGCGTCCAGCAGAGTCCCTTTTGTTTTCAAAACTTTTTTCACAATCAGGTGAAACTTTTACAGGGGTAAGGTCAAGAACATTTGCGTAATAGCGTCTAGTCCAAGGTCTAAACCCTTTAACTTTCTTTGCTTCTTTAAAGTCTCCACCTACCTCCAGTAAGATTTCTTTGTTAATCAAGCACACAGGACAGGTATCAGGGTCAGGACATTCTATGCTAGTCCCTTTAATCCAGTGAGTGTGCTTCAACATTGTTCCTTCAATCGGATGTAAAAACCGAATGATATGTTGTCCAGGAGTTAATTTTAAAAAGTTCAAGCGACTTCTATTGGTGAACTCCCCACCAGTACGATCTGATTTGGGTAAACCCATTATACTTCTTCCTCCGTTTCAATTGTAGTTTTCTGTTCCAGTTCTGGTTCGTTGACATCTGGTTCTTCTGTATCTGTTTTTTCTGCAAAAGCCTCCTTGAGATTCTCCAAAGTTGTTGCTCTATGAGCATCCAAACGCTCGATAGCTTCTTCAATGTCTGCTGGTCTAGCTATCGGATTATTCATTGACTCACTATACAACACATATTTTAAATATTCTTTTTCTGTTTGAGCGTACTGTAGTTGTCTAAGCAACGCCATTGTTTCGGGGTTCATCCAAAGTTCCTGGGGAATACCAGAGATTTCGTCTGTAATTCTTAGGTTCTTAAATTGACCCAAACTAAACAATCGCTCCATTCCAATTTTACGTTCCATTTCTTTTTATTCCTCTAGTATATCATAACACATTTCTACGATTTTGTCAAGGGTTTCTTTATTCTTTTTTAAAAACTCTATGGTCTTATCTACACCCTGACCTAATGTTTCACCTTCAAATTTATAGTAAGCCCCCGACTGTCGCAGTATGCCCAACCTTTTTGCAAATTCTATTACATCACGGTAGTAATCAATCCCTTTTCCAAAGATAATAGGAAGTATCCCTGAACGATACGGCGGTGCTAACTTGTTCTTTGTTACTGTATACTTAGGGAAAATTCCTCTTATATCGTCTTTTTCTTTTCCTTTTATTTTCAAACCTGATGTTAGTTTAATTCGTATAGTTAAGAAGTGCTTCAAAGCATTACCACCTGGGGATACGTAACTTCGTACATACGACCCAATATTGTCCCTTACCTGATTTAAAAAGATAAAAGCAATGTTGTGTTTCTTTACTTGGAAAGAATTTCTCCTTAACCATTTAGTAAGTAAACGAGCTAGAAGGGCTACATTAGCGTCAATTAAATCATCATCTAACTCCTTTTTTGGTGCAAGAGCTCCTAAAGAATCTAGAATGATTACACCAAAAGCTCCTGATACTATACCTTCTTCTGCTACTTCAAAGATGTCTTCTGCGGTTTCTGGAGAAGCGATTGTAAGTCGATCATCATCAAACTCTCCTACAATTGCTTTAGCGTATTGTAAATCCAGGGTACGCTCTGCATCTAAGTATAGTACATTTATTCCTTGATCTAGTGCATGTTTTGTAAGAGACAAAGCAATTGTAGTTTTACCAATTGACTCTGGCCCAACAATTTCTGTAAACACACCTCTCGGAATACCTCCAATACCTAAAGAAACATCCAAAGAAAGACTACCAGTAGATATAACACCAGCATCTAGGTAACGCTCTACTGTAACCAATGAGCTCTCCCCATACTTATTTTTCATATCTTCACGAAACTTCTGTACTAATTCATCACTCATTAGTTAGTTCTCCCAATCTATTTCTAATAATCTCAATATATTTTTCCTCTTTCTCTATTCCTATCCATTTTCTGTTTAGCCGTTCACAGGCAACAGCCGTCGTTCCACTTCCAAGAACATTGTCTAAAACAATATCCCCCTCATTAGTGTAAGTACGAATAAAATATTCAAAAAGAGGTAAAGGTTTTTGTGTCGGGTGATACTTACCTTTAGCTTTATCAAACTTTATTACTGTTCTCGGATAACGAATACCTGGATTATCTATTACGTATTCGCTCTGTTTACCGTAATTACTACTTGTATTTTTTCCTGTAGCTTCTGTATAATATGGTTCGCCTTCTGTAAACTGAGGATTGTATGTTGGTAGTTTCCTATAGAATACTAAAACATTTTCGTGGTCTTTTAGTGGCATCCTCTTTGCGTTCAGGTGTCCGGTAAAATAATTCTTATACCAAATCCACTCGTATCTAAAGAGCTTAATATTACTCATAGCCAATGCCTTATCAAAAGGCGGCTGTGCAGTAAGGACTATTGGTGTATTCTCTTCTGCTAATCCCTTATTAGTAAAAGGTTTTTTATCAGTCTTACCTGAGTACAATCTCCAAATCTCATCAAGTGGTAACAAAGAGTCCCATTTATTTTGGGTAGTTCCATAAGGAAGATCAGCAAGTATAAGGTCTACTTTAAGTCCTGCCCCTATAAGACTCTCCATCACCTTTAAACAATCTCCGTGATAGAGAACTCCATTTGGATAGTTATACGCTTTGACCATTCTTCAAAGGACACCATGAAGGACTATAGCCATCGACAAAACCAGAGATTAACTCTAGTCTTTCTTCTTCGTTCATAATTATCCCACAGTAAACCACATCTTTAGGTGGAAACATCAATGCTTCCATTTCTCTGTCGTGGTGACGATGTTCACAAGTATTACAATTAGGTGAAGTCATAACCTTTCCTCTCCTTAAGAGTTATTACTCTTCCTTATACTCAGAGAGTTTCATATCAATGCTACCATCACGATTAAATCGAATGGCATCTACAACATAAAACTTCTTCACATCAGCATAATACATTAATCGCATTGTTCCAGGTAAGCGATTAAACAGCCATGCAATAATTTTTTCAATCATTTTATTCTCCTTTTGTCCAGTAATCTAACGGTGGCGAACAGTCTGCAACTGCTGGAATTTCTCCCAGGAATTGTTGTTCTGCTCGCTCCATTGTGGTAACTAAAAATTCTTGAGCTTCTGCTATTAAGTCCTCACGTACTTCCACTACAACTTCATCATGTACCTGTACTAAAAACCTAAAGTTCTCATGCCCAAACGGATTGCTATAAAACATATCTACCATAGCAATCTTTAGTGAATCTGCTGACCCACCTTGAATGATATGGTTAACTCCCTCACGCTTTATTCTGTTGACCCAACGTTTCCTTGCCTTATAATCTTTGAAAGTGGTAAGCTCTTCGAAGAAACGCATACGCCCAAAAGGAGTCTTAGAATATAGTTTCTCAATTACTAAGTCTCCTGCTTTTTGAATAAAGATTGACAGTGCGGGGTGTGCTTTAAAGAAACCCCCTAGAAGTTCTTCAGCCTCATTCTCAGAAATATCCTCGTTCTTTTCTGCCATTCCAAAAGCAGATGTCCCATAAATAATAGAGAAGTTTACAGTCTTACCACGACTTCTTTGTTTCCCTGTTACCTCTTCAAGGGTAATACCAAAAATACCGGATGCTGTTTTAGCATGAATATCTTCGCCGTTCACGTATGCTTCGATAATTCTTCTTTCTTTACTAACTGCCCCCATGAATCTCATTTCTGCTTGAGAGTAGTCACACGTTAATAATTTATATCCTGGTCTAGCCAGGAAACAATTCCGATATTTTTCCTCTTTAGGAATATTCTGCATATTGGGTTTATCAGAACTCCATCTTCCTGTAGCTGTTCCAGCCTGATTAAAAGTAGGATGGATACGTCCGGTTACAGGATGTATGTAGTCTTCCCAATTTCTTCCATAAGTAGTAGCAGTTTTATTTTTCTTTGCAAAGTTAATAAGAGAGTCAATCAATGGAACTCCCTTATATCTTTCTAATGTTTTCTGTTGTGTATTTGCTACAGGTATACCACACAAATGTAATGCTCGTTTCTTTTGAGCAATGCTCCCGACATTCCATACAGTCTTAAGTTCTTCCAGAATAAACTCTGGAGAAGTCAATGACTCTAGAAAAGTTAAGTCTACTCTCTCTACCTTTGAGTTCTTAACTGTAGGAACAGGAATATGGTAGTACTCATAAGCGGATACACCATCAGTAATTTCTTTGCTCGCTTCTTCCCAAGTAGTTTTGAAAACAAGCTCAGTAAGAAATTCTCGGAGCTTTGCTACTTCTTGTTCTGCTTCATCAGCAATTATTTTCCAAGCTTCCCAATCCAGAAGAACTCCGTCATACTCCATCTTTGCTACTACAGGAAGGAGTTTCATTTCTAACTCTATGACATGGACATACTTTCTGTTTTCTGCCAGCATCATTTGAAGCATCATAACTTCTTCTAGATACTTTACATCTAACGCAGAATAGGTAAGCATTTCTTCTGTGATTATCTCACTAGTAATAAACTGCTTACGAATATCTTTATCTAAAGTTACACCACAGTATTCCTGTACAACTTTCTGTAATGTAGGATACTTATCTCTGCCTCTAGCAATACCAGCGGTATGTACCATTTCAGCAAGTTGAGTATCAAATACTTTTGTCAATAGTATATCAGTATTATGTAGGGTAAAACGCAAATCGAACTTTGCATTATGAGCAATCACTGTTTTCTGTGTAGCATCAATAAGTTCGATCAAGTATTTAAAATATTTTTTTGCGTCTTTACATGTTTCAAAGTTTAATAAGTAGGTTTTGTTTCCTAATTTAAACTGTGCTAGTCGGATACGATCAGAGAAATAATCTATCCCTGAAGTTTCCAAGTCAAACCCTACAAACCCAACACCAGCCAAGTCCTTTTGAAACTCGCCTATGTCACGGGTATCATTAATCAAAATATAAGATGGTTGCACTAGTACTCCTTACCTATTTACAAAATTATTAAAATCGTGTATGATGGTTACAGTAAAGTTTACGATCTAAAAAGTTTCGGTAAAATAACTGTACATATCATACCATAAAACAAAAGATTTGTCTATAGTACAAAAGTACTAGTGGACTTCTTCTAATAAGGTAACAACATCGGTCTTAGTCCTGTATGAATTTTGAAATAAGACTTCCCCTATAGAACAGGTAAAGACCCTACATCTAACATTGTACTTTTTAATGCTGTTGGCATTACCTAATCCATTAGCTACCCAAATACCCCCATTATCCCGCTTGTCCCTGAATACTTTATAAGGCTCAACCACAGACACACCTATAGGAAACGTCAGGATAGTAGGGTTATTTCTTAGACCCAATGATTGTAAATTTTGTGTCACGACTTTATAGTACTTCATTCAAAACTCCTTAACAGCGTTTTAATTAATTAACAATTAAACCTTCCAATGTCTAACTAGCCTTAAACATAATACCATAAAAATTACTAGGTGTCAATGGTACAAAGGTACTATTGACATTTAGATGAAAGTATGCTATACTATGGTTACAAAAATTTGAACAAGGCAATTCGCCCTTTAAGGGACAAACCACAATTAAATAAGGAGGTGCTTATTGAGTGTATTACTATCACTTATTGAGCAAGACTATACTCTGACAGGTCATGGAAGATACCTTAAGACTCTTGAGCACGACTCCCTAGTTATAGATACAACAAGAGATTTATTCTTTTGGAACAGCCGAGAGATAAATGGAGATGCGTATGTATGGCTCGTAAAGATTAAAGGGATGTCGCCGATGGAAGCTCGAAGAAAGTTACGTGAGCTTAAGACTATTGACAACAGAGTATATGTATCAGTGGATACTCCGAGCGGAGAAGAAATAGTAGTATACCCCAAGCTAGTACAGGTCTTTTGGGAGAACGGCAAGAGACACAGAGATTACTGGTATGCTAGAGGTATTAGCGACCAGACTGTAGACCGTTTCCAACTAGGCTATAGCGAAGGGTGGTATACAATTCCTTTCTTTATTGATAACTCTTTCGTGAATTTTCAAATGCGAAGAGACTCTCCAGAGAAACGAGTTAAGAGTTGGTATCGAGGACTCGGCCCGATGCTCTGGAACAGAGATCTCCTCAAAACTTCTTCGAGTGTTATCATTACGGAGAGTCCTACAGATGCAATTTTATTAAGGCAACACGGATACCCTGCCGTAAGTCATAACGCAGGAGCAGGATTTTGGATTAGCTCCTGGAACAAATATTTTATAGATCAAAAAAATATATACATTATTTACGACAATGATGAAGCTGGAAGACTTGGTGCGTCTACCGTAGCCGAAGCTCTAGGTGTGTATAGGTGTAAGATTTATACCTTTGATGGGTATGAAGAAAAGTACGACTTAGGGATGTGGTTTCTTGACAATATAGGCTCCGAAAGAAAACTTGGTGAGCTAATAACTACGGAGGCAAAGCACAACTTTGAAGCATAAAAATTATTGTGTAGTATGTGATGGAGGTAAAAGAAGTGGATTGACTTATGGGTCGTTTGTAGTCTATGATCTTTCTGGAAAACAGATTGCACACAGAGCTATGATTTTTGGATTTGGAACTTCTCTTGAAGCTGAGTTCATTGCTATGTTAAATTCTTTAGAATACTGTTTAGATAAAGGATACACTAGAGTTATCTTTAAAACAGATTCAGCAGAGTTAATTAAACATGTTACCCTAAAATCTAACACGAGAAAATCCCAGTTAAGAACATTGGGGAACACTATAAGAAGAAAGTTAAAACGACTTGAGTATTATCAACTAATCAAAGTTCCTCGGAACGAGATCAAAAAGGTATTAGGACATTAGAAATGGAGATATTAGGATTGGATTTGGATGGGGTGCTTTATGATTGGCGTAGAGCAGTTTGGCCTATACTTTTAGTAGATGCCAAAGAGACCAGAAGTTTTCACGACTTTTGGTTTGAAGAAGAAAGAGCAGAACGAAACGGAACGTCTAAACATAATAAACTCTTTTGGAAAAACTTAGTAGCAAGAGAAGATTTATATAATAGTTGCCCACCAGCAAAGGGGGTTGTTGAAACTCTGTGGAAACTGAGCAAGAAATATAATCTTATATACATTACTCACCGACCAAAATCTGTACGCTTTGTTACAGAATGGTGGCTCAAGAGTTACGATTTCCCTGAAAGGGATATGTTGGTCATGTCCTCTCTACCTAAACACCTACTAGTACGCCAGTATAATTGTACCTACTATGTAGAAGACAGAGAAAAAATCCTCAATTCAGAGTTGAGGAATGTTTGTTCTCTTTTTGGAATGAGGACAGGAACAAACTATACATTAGAAGGCGACCCAAGAATAACATTCATTGATGAGATTCCAGAGTTGCTGAATTATCTTGGAGGATAAATGAATTTTAGAAAGTATCAACTAGAAGCAAAGATAACTGCAATATACCCAAGGGAGTATGATATAATCTACCCCACTTTAGGATTAGCAGGAGAAGCAGGAGAGGTTGCTGAAAAAATTAAGAAATACTTACGTAAGGATGGAGACCTTAATAAAGAAGACCTTACTAAAGAATTAGGAGATGTTCTTTGGTATGTTGCTAATCTTGCCTATGATTTGGGAATAAATTTAGAGGATGTAGCAGTTACTAACTTAGAAAAATTGCGTGGAAGAAAAATACGTGGTACACTTCATGGTGAAGGAGATAACAGATGAGTTTTGATTTTGCAGATGTACAAGAATTAAAGAAAGCAACTGAAGAGATGGCAAAGGCTATAGCAGAACTTGAACTAACAATTTCTGAAATAACTCCAATTATTCTTCTCCTTCTTAATGCCGTAGGGGGTGAATTTGTTATTGACCAAACACAAGAAATCACACAACAGTTTATTACTGCGGTATTGGAAAAGCAGATAGGTTTTAGGGTGGAGTCCATAGATGGACACGATATTGTAAAAGTAATTTTAATGACTGGCCTAGAGGCGGAGTAGTAGATGTTTAATGACTTTCAACAAAGAATCTTTGAGTCAAAGTATGCTCAAGAAGGAGAAACCTGGGAAGAGGCGTGTTTACGAGTAGCTGTACATGTAGCAGAAGGAGAAGACAATCTTGAATGGATTGCTAAATTTTTTCAGATAATCTATGAGGGAGTCTTTATTCCTGGTGGTAGGGTTCTAGCTAATGCTGGAACAGGTATTGAAAACCTAATGAATTGTTTCGTACTCCCTATAGAGGATTCACGAGACAGTATTTATGAGACATTAGGAAACGCCGCTGAGATTTTTGCATGGGGTGGAGGTTTAGGATTTAATTTCTCTAAGCTTAGAGAGAAAGGAGCGTTGATTAGAACTACCGGAGGTAGATCATGTGGCCCCCTTCCATTTATGGGTCAGTTTGATTCTACAGGAGATGTTATTCATCAGGCTTCTCGTAGGGGAGCACAGATGGGAATTTTGAACATAGACCATCCAGACATTGAGGAGTTTATCCTGTGTAAATCAAAGCCCAATACAAAATTTGAACAAGCGATGATGGCGGTTAAGGGTAGGCTTGGCCTGACAAATGCAGATAAGGAAATAAGAGAACTAGGTTATACTTCTGAGAAAGATGACCAATATAAACTCTTAGAAATTGTAGAGAATGTTCTAGTTGAAACACAGCTAAATCACTTCAATCTCTCTGTTGGAATTACAGATAAGTTTATGGAAGCTGTACAAGAAGATGGAGATTGGGATTTAATTTCCCCCGATACAGGTGAGATTATAAAGACAGTGAAAGCAAAAAAACTCTTGAGAATGATTGCTGAAAGTTCGTGGCGATCAGGCGACCCAGGAGTTTTCTTTATTGATAGAGCTAATGAAGATAATATGGTTCCTGAGTATGGAGATATAGAAGCTACCAACCCTTGTGGTGAAGTACCCCTTCTCCCAAATGAGTCTTGCTGTCTCGGAAGTATTAACCTTCTTTCTTTTTGGGATAGAGATAGCGGTAAATTTAATTTTGAATTTTTTGAGTATGCTATTCGGGTGGCGACAAGGTTTCTCGATAATGTACAGGAAATCTCTAAAACAACGGTGGAAGAAATTAATAAAACCTCTAAAGGATTTAGACGACTCGGATTAGGTGTGATGGGATTTGCCGACCTACTCGCAGAAATGGATACTGACTACGGAAGTGAGAAGGCCCAGGAATTTGCAGAGTACTTGAGTTGGTTCCTATCTTATTTCGCTTGGTCGGAGAGTATGAATCTTGCAGAAGAACGTGGAACATTTGAAGGTTTTGACTCTGAGTTAAACCAAGAAGTAATCTATAAAGCCCTAAGTTCTGAGTTTCTTCCAGAGGAAGTCAGAGAGTCTAAAGAAGAGAAACTAAAAGTACGTAACGTATCTGTAACGTCCATTGCTCCCACAGGAACAATTGCACTCCTAGCCGGAGTAAATTCAGCAATTGAGCCTTTCTATTCTTTGTATTATACTCGCAATGTGACATCGGGAATAGAAAATAAAGCACAGGATACCTATACAGAGTTTAATCCTATACTTATTCGTAAGCTTAAAGCTTACGGTTATGGTGATGAGCAGATAGAGTACATTACACAAGAGGTTAAGCGTACTGGTAGTATTCAACACATGGAGTTTATACCCGAACAAATAAGGTTTGCGTTTAAGATGGCTCATGATTTAAGCTGGAGAGAACACATTGATATTCAATCTGCATGGCAGAGGTTTACAACTAATGCTGTGAGTAAGACAATCAATATGCCACATTCAGCTACACCACAGGAGATTGAAGAAGCAATCATCTATATGTGGGAACGAGGTTTGAAGGGAGGTACAATCTATCGTGATGGTAGTAAAGCCTTTCAAATTCTCAACAATGGTGACTCTAAAGATTCTGGAGACTCCGCTTAAAAAATAACTTAAAAAAAGAGAGCTCCTATTCGGAGCTCTGCTCTTTTCTATTTTGAGTTCTTAAACAATAGCCAGAGAGGTGTAGGTTGCCTATAACTCCTTGAACATCTCTCATCGCTGTCAAAAACCATACAGAGAGAGACGTTAGGATGAGACTGTTTTCCTAACCTTACAAACTGTTTGCCTTTGAGATATTCAAAAATATCCTCAATCATCTTAAACTCTTTTTCTTTTAATCTAGTAGTAATTCAAGAACTTCGTTCTCAGGGTCAGTAATTAGTACTCCCTTGTTATGAAGTATCTCGTGTTGTATTGTTGCCGCTTCTCCATCAGAGAACCATTTACTTCGATATACTCCATCTTCATTGTACCAATTTACAAGAACTGTTTTCCATCTTAAAACAGTAATTGGATGCTCTAATCTAATAGAGCCACAATTGGTCAGTGTCTCTCTTTTACCATGTTGAGAGGATGTTCTGGAGATTGTAGGATTAATCATTATCCTAACGAAAGCAGATGAGAGTTTTCTCATTCCTACTAACCCAATAATATTAAATGGAATTGCTACATTAGCTCCGCTTATTCCATATGGTTTAGAATAATCTGAGAACTCCATTAGTGCAATTTCTCGAAGATGTTCACAACAAGCTAAAATTACTTTTTTGTACCCAGGAGAACTGTTAAAGAGACGTATGTTTACAGGTGGTAGTACATTCCTGAGATAGACTAGATCATCAAAGTTTAAAATATGTGTCATATGATTATTAATTAAGTTTGTCATAGTCTTTTTACTCCAATCTAGGGTTAGTCGCTTGTCTCCAATCGCCATGAGGAACTGTTGGACGGGTTTGGAGTCTTTCTGGATTAGCATAGACATAGGTAAAAGCAGTTACTCCGTTACCTAATTTAACCTCTATACGATCATAGTGGTTCCATTCACCTTCTCCAGAATACCCTTCAAGAAGGTCTATTCGTTGGAGTTGGTCATCATTAATTTCAAAGACTTCTCCACGTATGACATCTTCTGGATTTCCCGTTGCTACTATGGCAGGGAAACCACCAAGAGAATACATGGTATAACCAGCTAATGTATTTGGAGTTCCCTCCTGTGGGTCTAGGAAACTTCTCCAATTACCTAGGCCAGTTAAAAGTGTTCCATAAACAAAAAGGGTGTGCATAGTGTTAATTTCTCCTTAATTTAATTTGTAAGAGCGAAGTATGATTTTGTTTCTCGTTCTTGGGCTAACAAAATCAACTAGTTTTTTCCAACGGAGCTTTTTAATTAGACCATGAGAGCTTTCTTTGTCATTACGGTAAGAACATAAGAGAAGCCCATATCCATATTGTTTTGCTAGCTCAACAGCAAATTCTTGTAGAAGAGTTCCTAACCCCTGTTTTTGGAGACCTACATTAACAAACATTCCTGTAAGGACAGCAATTCCACAGCACCCTGGAAGCGTAGCTAATGAGAATTGTGCTTTATTCTGATCTCCTACGTATAGGGAAAACTGTGTAGGACTGTTTTCCCAATTACCGCTATCTAAATCATCTATTTCTCCATTAGATATGCGAAAGTGGACAAAGGGTTTCTCTTCCTCAGTTTCAAAAAACTTAGCAAACTTCTTATGGAGTTTTGCGACTCTGTTATACTCGCCGTCTTTGTTAGCTTCTGGATTAAAAGAATCTCCCAAGAGTTCCTTAATAAGTATTTTGAAAATATCTGGAGATTTTCCTTGTACGCTTCGAAGATAGTTAATCTCCTCTTGAACCCAACTTGGGATAGTATTAAATTGCTTCTCGGTCATCGGAATACAACTCCTTTAGTTGTAGAAAGTACTGAAAAGGCATTACATTTACTCTAATTAGTAAAACTAATAGAGAGCTTTTCCATTTTTTAGAGGGTGGTTTTTGTTCTTTCGCAAGAACAATTCGATATTTCTCTGCTCGTGATTTTTGTGCGTGTGAGTCAATCTTAATCCAAAGTGAGTCAGAGATAAGAGGTAAGCCATCTTGAGATTTTGCACTGATTTGAGCAATAGCAAAGATACGATCTCCAGAAGTCTTCATAGCTTTAACATGTATTTGACCATGTAGGTTTGTGTAGTTATAGACTCGTGGTGATGGGTTATGAAGGGAACTCAAAATAGTTCTCTCTTGTTTGATAAGAAAAGTGTCTTTAAGTGAGATAGCTGGAACTGTTTGCATTAGTAGCTCCTTACAAGAGTGCTAAATTTCTTAGGAAGAAACTCTACTCCGATGTACTCACGAGTAAGAGAATCTAAAGCATACTCAGCATGGTCGGGTCTATAGTGATCTTCGTCATAAGAGACAAAGACAACAAAATTGTTGTATGTCCAGGCAAAGAGAACAAAGATTCCACCACCATCTTGCGATGCACACATTAGAGAAATACCGTTATACCTTATAGGTGTGGGGTAATCCCCTTGAACCATCTTTGAGTGTGCGTCCGAAAGAATAAAAGCGGTTAAGAGTTTTACTCGCATTTGTTCTGGTATGCCTGGAGCTCTTCCCATGTTTACACAGTTGTAAACTTTAGCTAATGGTTGGAGCTCATCTATTTCTATTGCTACTTTTCCAAACAAATAAGCTCCTTTTTTCTTTGGCAGTTCTGTTATGGAGAGGGTTTTAATTATTCGAGCCATCCATAGCTCCTTTCAAAGTCTTCAATTTTCTTAATAAACTCCCCCAGGTTTATAAAGAACTGAGCATTGTTGCTTGCATCCATTTTGTTTTTAGCTTCAGTGAGTTTAAGAACTCCTGAAAAGATTGGAAAACGGTCTTTGAGTTTTCGCATAAAGCCACTATATAGGGGTGTTTTGATGTTCTGTTGCATACACTGGAAGAAGTACTGTGTAGAGGCTTTATCCTGAAACATGGTTTGGTGCATTTGCTTTTGAGGCCCATTCCACTGAGCTTCTTTGTACATGTTAAGTTGAATTGCTCCACTACTTCTGTACTTTTTGAGCCAAAATACAAAGAAGTACAGAAGTGAGAATGGGAGAAGGCCACAGTTTCTGCTGTATTGCTCAGTAAGAAAGTTGTTAAAAGCAGTCGGAGAAGTAAATACCTCAGTGTTGATTGACTGATTAAAACTTCTCCAGAACCAGAGGGCGGCAGAAATTAGAATAGGGTTAATTCCACAATTGAGAATTAGCCTGTCATTTTCGATAACGACTGGAAGTCTGGAGTTGCTGGTAAGATATTTTGTTAACAAATTCTTCATGTTAGTCTTACCAAGATCGGTGAGTGTGTGCTGGTGGTTGATAATATGAATCTCAAAACCAGTCATAGCGTAGAAGTAGGTGGTGGTTGAGGCTGTAGTTTTAGAGGAGCCCTTCTTTCCTAAGTAATAAGCACCAATGAAATCTCGAAGAAGGCCAACAACAGCTTCTCTACATTTTGTTTTGGTGGTATACTTTATGGCCTTGGTGGTAGACTTCAAGAGATGTTTTATCATTGTAGAGCGTTCGGAGTTTCCATACAATTCAAATGCTGGAAAGATTTCATCATCTCCATCGGCTCGATTTGCGTTTGCTTGCATGGCCTCGTCTATAAGACGGGCTTCTTCTTCTCTTGAAAGATTCAGGCGAGCTTCAATAGTCCAGTAATAGAGTGCCATAATTTAAAAATCTCCTTTCTTATCTATTCCAAACCTAAAGTTTGGAGAATGTCTTGTGAGTCTGCACGATTACATGCGGTTACTGCTTGAATTGTGCGAGGTAAGTAGTAGTCTACAAGCTCTTTGGCTACAGCTAAATCCTTTACTGCTAGAGAAACTGCATATGTAGCGGCCTCTATAACACGCTCAACAGTCTCTAAAGTTCGCAACCAGGATGCAGATAAAGAGCGATATTCTAATCCCATGTCTCCATTAGGATAGAGTTTTGATCTGTACCTACCAGGATTACCAAAAACTTCTTTCCGAAGAACCTCAAGTTCAGGCTCATCTGAAACAGCTACCCCCATATTTCCAACAGTGATAGCGAGAAGTCGGATAATTGTTTTTTGGTGTTGGTGCATATAATCTCCAAAATCAGCACTAATGCTCAAATGAAGATGTCCACCTAAACCTCGGTACTCCCAACCATCTAGGGTAACTGTCTCGCAGTTATAGGCGGAGTCTATTGCATCTTTATCGGGGTTACAACCAGCAATGGACGCTTGATACAGGTCTCCGTTTTGATCGAGTTTGTCAGTAAACATTGAAGCATCAAACTTTGATACAGGAGCAAACCAAGGCTTGTATCCTTTGGGCCTGAGAAATTCTTCAAGAGCTTCCCGTGCTTTGTGGAACTTCTTGAAGAGAGCTTCCGCAGTTACAGAAGGAGAAAAATCGGTTTCTACAAGAGCAGAGTCTTGATACCACGTACCATCCTCCATCTTCAAAAAGATGTGGTGCGGTATTTTTTCTCCGTCCATTGACTCATCCCAACGTTCTTCAAGAACTGGAAGAACTCCTTGATGAAAGAGAAGTGCGGGTGGATAAAGAGTTTTGATTGGTTCTACATCTTCTACTTTCACAACGGCGGCCTCCACATCAGAGGCAAACTTCAATCCTGCTACTTTCTGTACATTATTCATACTATTCTCCTTTAAGTTGTACAGTTTCTACGAGCTTTAAGAGTGTTTTACGCTCGTATCTATCTGGAAGCTCGTTTTCAATATCATCAGCATGTTGTTTACAATAGATTCCAGAGTGACCATTGAATATGGACATTTGTTCTAGTTCGACAATCTCGAAACACCTAGAACACTCGGCAGTTACTTCTGAAACATCGACTTCCGAGCTACAAGTTGCACAATAAAACTTGGTTCGGAGGTCTACTGAGTTCTGTTGCATTGGTACAAGTGATACATGAGAAACTTGTAGACACTTTCCTCCAAATACAGGGAGCCCCAATACTAAAAGATTTGGTAGAAGTAACTGTACCGGAGACGCACATTTTTTATGGTAAAACATACTATCTCCTAAATTACCATGATATGTTGAGCATAGGTATTAGGTATACCTAACTCCTTCGCTACAAGAAGCGGTGACATTCTAAACTTTTCGTCCACATGGAAGAACAGCATTTGATTTTGGCAAATAATCTTGGAGACTTGAAAAGACATTACAATGTCCTGAACAACTTTTATTCTCGCTTGCGGTACTGCCCACTTTGATGGGTGATTTTCGAGAAGTTTTGATAGTGTTATTCGACCATCATAGAGCGCATCATCTTCTTCATCTTCAAAACTCGCATCAATGAGTTCACCGTCTTCAAGAGGTAGTTGCTCCATATCAATATCATAACTAGCAAAAGCTTGAGTACAGTTTTTAAGCTGATCTCCGCTAGGAACCCAAGAACTCTTAATAGAGCCCTTTGGTTCAAAATATGTTTGATACCTTTCCAAGAGACTGTCTGGAATATCCAAACCAAGATGTCGTACCCATGCTCTCATCAAGAGTCGAAGACCAAAAAGCGAAGTTTTTCCAGAAGAAGATAATGAGCTCATTTTGTCTTTAAGATAAGCAACCTCTTGAAAAAATCCTTCCGCATCTGTTTTAACAATATCCCCTCCATATCCAGCCATTAAGATTGAAAGTGTAGTGTTTGTCTGTGGAGTTGGAAGACTGTTAAAATACTCTGGAGCTTCTGGATAACCATAGTGAACATTCCAAATAGCTTTTTCTGTGAGAAGGTCAACAAGGTATGTTCCTCCCTCTGAGTCTTCAGGATGAAGCCCTGAGTTCTTTATACAAACTCTAAGACGGTCTGCTGGCATCATGAGTTCTACAGAAGGTACAACAAACTGAATTAAGTCGTGATGTATGCGAACATACGCTATGTAGGAGGCATCGAACTTATAGAAGAGATCGAAAGTTCCCATTTGGAGAAATGTTCCAAAGTCTGTACAAAAAGGTAGAACTTTTTCAAACTCAAAAGGCTCCTTTATTGCCTCAATTGGTTGTGAGAATGGTTTTTTAGCCATACGAAGTTAAACTCCTTCCTTTAGAGTCTATTAGGAGCAATCCTTTTCTTATTAAGAATGGCTCAATTTCCTCAGTTATTACTTTGAGTGGTAGGTTTGCAACAGCCTGTACTCTCGCTAGACTGGCAACACCGCCAAGCTCCTGCAAAGCATTTAAATATTGTCTATCTCTGGTTGTTATACCTCCTTGTTCTGTACCTAGAATATTCAACATAAGCTCATGAATTGAGCTTTCAAAAGAATAATCGGAACTAAACTGAACAATTATTGAAACCCTCACAGCTAGTTCTTTTACAATTCTTGGAACTCCTCTACAGTATTCCGCTAGAGCTAAACACCAATGCGGAGGAACGTCTGAGAGATTTCGTTTAAAGAACTCAATGAAAGCTATCTGTGCGAGTTGCTCTTTTGTATAGTCCTCAAAAACAAATTGTATACATCTATTTCGTAAAGGTTCTTCGAGAAGATCATATTTATTTGTGGCTAAAAGAAAGACATAACGCTCAGAACTCATGTAATCATAGATTGTTTCCGGTGTTGAGAGTGTATGAACTTCATCTAGAAAATGAAAACGAGCCTGAGGTTTGAAATGTATTCCTGTTTTTGAGATTCGGTACTTGAAAGTACTCTTAAAGCCAGGGTCAAGGTAACTGAGAAAATAATAGGCTAAAGTACTTTTCCCGTATCCTGAAGAGGCTTCAAAGATTATATTCAAGTTTTCTCCTGAAAGGATAGATTGAGCAATAAGGGATAACTCTGTTTTAATATTTGTTTGTCCGATAAAACTCCTATCTATCTGTTCTAAAAAAGTAGGCATTGATAATCTCCTAACCTGGAGTAGTTAACATGTCCTCAAGAACTTCTTCTGCTAGTTGTCTTGCACTCCCATTATCTAAACCAAAGGCAGTATTGGGCTCAAAGAACACTGTACCAACTTTTGTTGACCATCCAACATCTAGAGCAAAGAATCGCCCTGGAAGTATTCTCGATGCCTTGAGCACATCTGCACACATTCTTGGATATTTATTTTCAGGCTCAAATCTTCTAGAGTACCTGTATTTGTCGTTGTGTCTAATTTTGATTTTTCGAGAATCGTTTTCGCCTGACCTCAGAACTTTCTTAGATACTCTAAAAATTCTAGGTTCTGTACCATTATTTTGTTTGTACACAAAGAACCGATATTCAGTTCTTACTGGAATATAGGAGCACCAATAAGCACCGTGTACCCAATGGTTACTAAAAATCTCTGCATTTATGCAGGGGTACATTCCCTTACCCTTGGAGCCTGTAAGTGTAGTGCGAACAATTAAAGGAAAGTTCCTCTCTTCTGGTGGTGTTGATACAAACTTTGGAGAATTAAGACCATTTGCTAATAAAAGCTCAGAAACTTTTAGCTTGTCTATTAGGAATTTTATATCCTTGGCAGAATTTCTGTTAGTCTCTCTTCTTTGTTCTGATTGTCGAAGTTCATAAGAGTTTCCGTAACGAAGAAAAATTCTTGTGTCTCTTATAACTACATTGCTTACACGAGAAGTTACGGGTATTTGTTCTCCAGAAAGTTCTTCAATGTGTTTAGAAAGGAGTTTTGCAGAAGGTAATGTTAGTTTTGCAGATACTATCATTCTTTATCTCCTCTTCTTGTAGTAAGTTCAATTGAGTGAAGTGTGTCTTCTGGAGTAAACATATATGGAAATTGCAGATCAGGAAACTGTTTATATAAACCACGAGCATCGTATGTTGTATAGGAGTTTCTTCTGATTTTTCTCCAACGTTTGAAAATTGTTTTCTGTTGTCCTGATTCTTCGAGGAAGGCTAAAGCGGGTTTTACAAAGATTAGAGTAAAGTATCGTAGGCTTTTTGGAGTAGCTCCAGCAAGTCCTGTACCAGTGAAAATAGTGAGAAGTTGGTCATATTCGTAAAGGGAGATTTCGCCCAATTGCTTCATTTGTTTTTCTACCAACCTCAAGGCTGTATCGGATTGTGTACTAGTAGTCGGAGTGTGGACAGTGCTGGTACCAGTTGCACGCTGAGCATGACTCCTTGCATGAGATGTATGGGCGGGGATTTGCTTTTGAGGTTGGTTTTTTGCTTTTGGGTAAACCTTTACATTTTGTTCAATTTTTCCAATTTTTTCTAGTTTCTTACCCTTGACCTCGAAGATAGTTTCTTCTGCAAGAAGTTCTGGAGTTGTGTAGGTTAAGACAGCGTCTTTATGTTGTTTCCATATTTGAACTAGAAGATGTAGAGAATCTCGTAAACCTTCATACTCTGTGTTTACAACAAAGCCCACGTATTTCCCATTGACTGAAACTTCAGAGTAATGAAGTATTGCTTTTCCTCGAACAACATATACTTTTTGTGTGTGCATCTCTTCTATTAAGAAAGCAAACTTTCCATAAAACTCTTTCATAGCAGTTTGAAGAGCTTTCCTAACATTGACACTAATATTTTTGTAGAGTTTCTTTTCTCTACTTTTCTCATATTCTTGAGCAAATACTTCGAGGAACATTTGACTATCAATCATGTCTGGAAACTCTTCTTCTGCTTTTTTGGCTCTTTCATCTTTTTGAAGATGTAGAGTTCCATTATGAGCAAGAATAAGTGTTCTCGAAGTGTCGATGAAGGGATGTAAATGCTGTTCTCTTAGTTTATCGTTATCTTTTTCCTTTTTAGAGAAAGAAGATGTTGCTTTTCTCACATGTGCAATGACTGGATATTTTGGAAGTAACTCAACATCTACAAAATTATCGAAAAAATTGAGTTGATAATAAGGTGGTGTAAGTTGAACTCTGCGAAATCTTCCAGGACTTCCATTGTTAGAGATGTGGTAAGTCATCCCTACTCCATCATGGTGATCTTCTTTTGTATTATTAATCAAGAGAAGAGTTAGCAACTGTTTAGTTAGTTCTCGTTGGTTAACATTAACAAGAGTTAGTTGGCACATTTTGTCTCCTTATGTACGAGAAGTTACTGTGCTATTGCGGAGTTGTCTTAGATTATCAAAGTGCCTAATCCTATCGCTTCCAGCTACAGTATAGAGATCGTGGTAAATAGGCTGATTAACCTTTTTTGCTAATACTCGTTCAGGAACGAACTTTTTGGACTCCCAATGTAGGGGAACAGAGTGCCTGTCATGGAGATGACTCCTAACAAATCGTTCTTTTAGAATTGGTTGTGGAGTTGTTGAAATCATTTCTAAAAGTAGGTTTGCGTGTTTTTCTCCAAGTCCAGCAAGGTTGAACCAACGAGCCGCTACTTCTAGTGTCTCGCTAATTGGTGTCTCGCTGAAAACCGAATACTCCTTCATCAGCCCATTGGCTACAAATTCTTTCCAGGGAGCTACAACACAGTACTCAGCAAACTTTTGAACTGCTAGAAAGACAGAGAGAATTTTCATTGGGTCTAAAGAAAAGTTAAATACCCTGAGTTCCAAAGTACCTCGTGTGCGTCCATCTCGATTTTGTAAAAGATTTACAAGGTTAATCCAATGGTATCTCACAATAGGCCAACGAACTCTCGGTGCTAGTACAGCAGAATCTCCATAACGTAAGTAGAAATCTTCAAGAGTTTCTGCTTCAAGTAGAGCTTGTTTTGTAAAACACTGAGCCCAACCTCCAGGTACGGGAACAACTATAGGGCCGGAGCGTGTGATAGGACGAAAGTAGATTGAGTCAGAAGTCATTCCTCTGTGTTCGTATCCCATCCCTCCAATTGTAAAGAACATTTTCTCAAGATGAGCTCCAAGAATTAGTACTTTTTTGAGTACATCCAGGTTATTTACAAATGAGATGTGTACGTGAATGGAACTCCTGGTATTTCTTGGTTGTTCTCCACAAACCGACAACAAATTAGTAATCTGAATCAGTCTCTCAAGGAGTTCTTTTTCTCCCATTCGAGAGTTCCAAATTCGTGTGACTAGCTCGCCTCCTATTTTAGACTCAGAACGAGAAGCTACTTCATACGGAGACTTCAGTATATGAAGTCCAGTATTTCTACACTTTTGAGATTGAGTTTCAGTAGATACGTCATATGTTACTTTTACATCCAAATCTCTAAGTAGTTGGCTATTGCCGAGTTTACTTTGTGTAGGATAAAGGAACTCAAGTTCTAATCCAAAACTTTGGAGAAGTTCAGGTATAGTATTTTTCATACTCTACCCTGACCTTTTTTTTGCGGATTATTCTTCTACGTCCCACACGATCTCTCTTTGGAAGATGCTGTTCTTTCTTTTTTCGAGAGATGTCTTGTTTTCGTTTCCCCTTCTCTTTAACTCTATCTAGATAATCATTCTCAGCCATCGTTTATCTCCTTTCGTTAACGTAGAACTGAGTTTCAATCTCTACAGTTTTTGAAATTTCTATAGAGACTACGGCATCGGTCAATAAGAAATTCTCCTCTATTTCATCTTCCTGTTTTACATTTGGAAGAGATTTTGAAAATAGTTCTCCGACCAGTCTTGTCCAAGCATCCGTGAATGTTTCGTCTTCTTCGAGGACAATTACTTTTGTTAGCTCTCTATTATTTTTTGTAAGAATAGAGAACGTTACCTGTACTACAATTTCGGTTTTCATTTTACGCTCCTTTCTTAAAGTCACAGGTAAAACCCTGGGTGAGACTCGAACTCACAACACTCGGCTTAGAAGGCCGATGCTCTATCCAATTGAGCTACCAGGGCTATTAATTAAATAAGCTCCAATTTACCCCCTTCCTCTCGGCTTGGAAAGTGTCATTAGAACAAGACCACCTACTCCTAAAGCCGAGATAAAATAAATACCTACAACAAGGCCAAAGATGATAGCTGTAATGTAGAGACCTCCTTCAAATTTACCCATGTTAAACTCCTTACCAATCTAACCATTCTTCTCCATTGTCTTCAGAGTCATCGTCAATAATTTCGAGCATTTCTTCTACATGCTCTTCAATAACAGGCTCCTCAACCGGAGAAACTTCAACCTCATCTGGTAAATCTGGAAATGGTGGTAGTACTGTTTTCATTTTATTCTCCTTATAAAGTTTTTAACCATTGAGCAAGCTGGTACGCTAAGAACGCACCAAAAAGAAATCCTAGAGCGTAGCCAATCATATTATATCCTTAACTAAAAGAAGCACTCTTGCGAGTGCTTCAGTCTTAAATCTTTTTAAGCTTACATGAAGCCGAAGGGTTCTTCTTCTCCAGCTTTGAGAGCTTCTACAAAAGCCTGAGTTGCCTTTTTGTCTGTTAGTCTCCCCCTGCGTTTACCATGCTCGTGTGTGCGGGTGCGAGGTTTTTGTGACCGGAAGAGATACTTAACTGGTATCCTCTGTTGAACTTGTTTTGTGGTCTCGTCCCATTCTACACGATTTACAATTGGAAGGACATCCTCTTGAGAAATTAGTTCAAAACCGAGCTTTGCTGTGGCAATATTTCTCCACTTCCGTCCTTCCTTCTCTTCGAGAATTGCATAGAGTTGATTCTCTGAATCAGCCTCTAAAATAATACGCCGTCTCTTTTTAGTGTTTAGCTGTCCGAGAAGGTATAAAAATGAATCCTTGTTTCTCATAGTTTTACTCCTTTTCTAGAGTCTTGTTAATCTATTCGGAGTTTCTGAGGTGAACTCCTACTTATATAATTATACCTCAGAATGTCAAGACTGTCAAGGGTGAGTATTCCTTTTTTAGAAAACTCGAAAATTGAGTTCATTGGTCTAAAAACCAAACATTATTCACTGACCATCTCCACCAAACGTAAACATAACTCAAAATAGTTATGTAACCAATGGTAAAGTTAGCATAAAAAATTAAGCCAGAGCAGAATGTACTAAGCCAGAGAAAGAAGAAAAATGCTCTATTCTGTTTTACGGAGTATCCAACATACTTCTTTTTTATTGTGATTTTCATTTTTAGTAAACCTCAAAAAGTTTGTAAGCAAGATAGAGATATACACCGACAATTACTCCGACAAAGAACAGGTAATAAAGAGCATCAAGAGCAAAATTAAACTTTGAAACATTATCAATTGTTTCTTGAATAGAGGTTTCATAATTTACTTCGAGTCTACGGCGACCTAGTGGGTCACTGATCTCTCCATTTAAAAACCTGAAAAATACTGTAGCATTGAAAATACGAGGTAGAACTGCGTATTTATATCGGATGTTTCCTATACGATCTCCAGGGCCATTTGGATACCAGTAGTTATTTCTCACATTTGTTTGTAATTCAGGAGTATAGATATTTTTTCCAGCGGTGTGTGTAGTATAGAAGCTAAATAGATGTGAAGGAAACTCTGCACCAGAGAAGGTATAAGAGTTACTAGCCCAAGTATTAGAGCCTACACCATCCCACGAATATGTGACAACAGTCTCCGTAGTACAGTTACCGTCCTCATCACATGTAGTTACAGTGTCAACATGCATGGTATATCTCTGCTTATTGTAGTGAATTATAGCAAAACTCCCAACAAGCTCAGGCACTTGTTGGGGTTCTTGTGCTACAAACTCACCAGTTGCGAGAACATCACCTGCATCGGTTCTCATGGTATATTGAAATAACTCAGTGTTCTGGTCGATCTGTATAGCCTGAGAATACAGTTCTTGTTTTTCTAGCCGACTCTCGAAGATGGGTTGGTATGCAAAGATAGCACCACCAATGGCGAGAAATAGAACAACTATTCCAATGAGCCACTCTTTCCAGGAAATGTCCTCATAGCCTCGTGAGTAGTAGTATGACATTATTGATTACCCCCAAAGAGATCATCGGGCATCTCGGTGTCGGTGAACTCCAAATAAGAGTAATCAATTTTGTTGTAGCCCAAAATATTGAGAATGAGGCTGTTTGGAAACTTGCGAGTAAACTTCCGATACTCTTGAACGAAGGTATTCACAGTTTTCCGATGATTGGCAATGAGATTTTCAGTAATGGACAACTCATTCATCAACTCTTTATAGGTGTCCACCGCCTGAAGTTCAGGGTATCTCTCGACAACCACTCCTAAATTGTATAAAGCCTCATCAACGTTTCCAGTTTCCGCTGAAGAACGAGCTTCAGTAATAAGCAGGAGTGTATCCTGCTCATAGGTACTGGCTTGCTCTACAACTTCCACCAAGCTCAAGATCAAATCAATTCTCCGTTTTTCTTGGATGCTCACATCTGAGAGGGTATTGTTGATCTTTTCCTCCAGGGTGATTGCGGAGTTGTATTTTGAAGCAAAACAACCTCCTAACATGAGGATAACCGCAATCACAATTCCGATAAAAATGTATTTTTTGTCAATCTTCACGACACTTCTCCCTGCTGGTTCTTCCAGCTTAGGATATAAAACACGATCAACATGACAAATGAGAAATCTCCAAAAAGTAGAACAGCTACCCAAGGATTCTCGACGCTCGCTAATTCAATTGGATTAGAGAGTAGGTAGATCGTGTTTACCCACGAACTAAATCCAAGTAGAGCGATACATAGACCGCCAATAAATGCGGCTCCATTGAAGAGATACATGAAACAGGACTTCATTTCAACCTCCTAGTGTTGATTTTTTTGTTTGGCGAGAAACTCATCGACAATCATCCAAATACCAATTGCCAAGAGTGCTACTCCTGCACCACCAATAGCATAAGCTATAGGCATTTTAACCTCCTTTCTAAATAATATAGGTGTTATCGTAAAGAGCTTTCCAAGCTACTTTAGCGATATTTTCAAGCTCCTTTAATACCATTCGTGGATGGAAGGAAAGAGTCTTGCATTTGTCTGTTGTAGACATATTTACTCATCAACTCAGGATAAAGAGTAGTTTCTACATCTGTTGACATTATTTATCTCCTTTTGCAGAAGAAAACTCTTCTGCTATTTTTTGCTCTAGCTTAGAATAATCAACCTCAACAATGGTTCCTTTTAATGGGAGAGGACAGTGTACAGGAACAGGAAATTCTCCATTCGAAGAGGTCATAGTGTTTTGTAATCGAGAACATCTACATGTTTCTTCAAATACTTCTTGTCCAGTCTCAAGTATATCCATTTGCTCACTGAGATCAGAGTATGGACACATTGCACAGTCGCAAATCTCTAAAATAACAATTCGTTTAGCCATTTTATTCTCCTTGTTTTAATTTACATCCATAAACAGGAGTAGAACTGCGATTACAGCCAGCACCACACGCAACGGTCTCGGTAATTTTATCAGCGAGGACTGAAGGGCTCTCTGGTCGGGGGAGCCCACTGGTTTACCGCTACTCCTGTTTATGAATATAAAATAAAGAAGGGGGAGATGCACAAATAACGGAGGATACCTGTACATCTCCTTTGGATTATAGGAACGTCTTAGAGAATATTATTGGGTTTGCATATCTACCTCCTTTCATACAATTAGGCATGGGGAGAATCGAACTCCCACTTTTCTCCAGAAAGGGAATACTCGGTAGCCCTTTTCACTACTACTCCCCCTTGCGAGACAGAAGAATGTACTACCACAATACGACATGCCTAACAAACTCTATTCTTCAGAGGAATAGTTATTCTTCTGTGATGAAGTTACTCATCACGTTTGGAGTAGCTGTATCAAAACCAACTACGTCCATCATCCCACGATCTCTTGGGTCTGCAATAGTAAAACCATTGGAGACCATACCCACAACAATGAGTTTGGCAGGGATGCCAGTTTTCTGACGGTAATTGTCAAGAGCTTGCTTCGGATGTACCGTTCTTCCAGCCCATGTTTCGGAGTCGGTGTAAACAATGAAAGCATCCACAGGAATGTTTCTCTCCGTAGCATATGTCATTGGAAGAGCACAATCAGTACCACCCATCGGGATTGCAGAGACTTTGCGGATAATATCGTCAAGTCTCTGATTTGGCGAAAGTGAAACAGGAACGAGATCATGAGAGAAAGCCATGATTGACCATTTTGGTTCCACTCTCGCAGTAACCATAGCCATTGCCGCAGAGCCTACACGAGGAGTAATTCCCGTCATTCCTGCAATAGTCTCCCATTCCATTGAGGCTGATACATCCAGAGCCAGCATTGTTCTCTTTTCTGTGGGTTGCACGTTGCCAAAAGAGGTATAGAAAGCTGTATTGAGTGCATCAACAAGCTGAGAGACTGGATTCCAGGTCAAACTACCTCTTACTCCTTGTCCATTCTCATATGCTTTGAGTGCTACAAGCACACCCAATGGGTGAATACGAGCATACTTCAATAACTCATCGTTAGTGACACGCTCGATTACTGTGGAGAGGGCATCGGACATTGGAGCAATCAATCCAAGATTGGTCATCTTTCCGAGATTGCGAATCATTGCACCCAGGGGCATATTCTCCAACAGTGCTTCCCAAACTTCGGCATGATTGAGGAATTGTGTTGGGAGCATCTCACGAGTTAGATTGTGTTTTTGGATGAGTTTAACAATTTCGGCAACAGAGGTTGATGCTTTTGCTTGTTCATACGCACTCAGCAATGGGTGTTGTGGCTCTGTATTCTTGCCGACAATCCAACCAAAGATGTCGTTTTGCTCTGAAGTATCTGGTACAGGTTTGATGAGACGCAGGATGTCTGCATGAGACCAGCCATCACGTTGCTGATATTTCACAACTTGATGAGCGAGACTATCAGTTTTCCTGTTCTTATACCAAGAGGTTAGTCCCTCTTTATAGAGTTTCCCCCGACCCCTGAACTGCTTACAGTACTCAACAAAATGGAACAAGTGAGTACCAATGCGAGCAACTTTTGGAAGCACTGAGAAAGCCAACTTGCGGGTTTCTTCATCTCCCAATCCTGCACACATCGCCAGGATAAACAGAGCAGGGTCATTCTTTGGAGCTCGTCCAGTTGTCGAGATTTCAACAACTCGGTTAACCACTCGAACACCATCTTCTTTAATGCACTCTAGAACGTTGAGGGCGTTGTCTTTGGTCAGTTTTTGCTCCTTGACATAATAAGTTCCCCCCTCACTTCCGAGAATGAGAAAACGGTCAAGCATATGCCATGCCTCTGCCGCCCACCCAAAACCTCCAGCGTTATTCTGTACTTGGTCATCTCGACCAGGAATACGCTCATCTTGGGGTGTTTCTCGTGTACTAAATTTTTGGTACGTTTTCATCAGCTTATCTCCTATAAGCAATAGTGAATAAAAAGAGAGCAAGTTGGTGATAGTGGGAGACATCTTAGCAGGATAACCCACTATCTTCAGCTCTCTTATAAACTCAAAAGAAAGGAGAACAAGTTGTGAACTTGGGAGTTTAGGGCTCCTTTCGGAGTTCCCGCTGGTATAGGTTAGCGATAACCCAAATTCTTCAGTTCTCCTTATTGAGCATGGTGAGATTTGAACTCACGACCTCCTGTTTTGAATGATAACCCTCATACTTCAGCCTAACGGCAAGTGAGTGTAAAAGGGAAATGTATACAGGTGCTCTACCAACTGAGCTACATGCTCACAAAGTCTTGGGGCAAGGGGGGAGTCAGGGAGAAAAGCTTCTTCAACAAGGAGATAACCCTAAACTCATCAGCCCCAAGATATTTATGTATTAAAACTCATCATATTGCTCGGCAATGATCTCTCCACCCTCCATAGGGTCATTAGACCAGAGAACAAAAGAAATACCAATGTCGTCAGTTAAAGGCTCAATCTCAAGTCTATGACCATCATCAAAGACAAGGCAACGTGAAACTCCAGGATTAGATGGTTTTCCGAGACCAACATATTGTTTTCCTTTGAGATACATAAAAATATCTTCTATCATTTTTGTTCTCCTTACCAAGTAAAAAGAAACTTGTTCTTGCTTAGAGCTTCAAAATAAGACCAATCTCCAAGCAAATGTTCAGCAACTAATTCAGCCATTGATTGTTTCTTTTTATCAGAGACAGCCCCATCTAAGATGAAGCAGGGTGCAGAGATATTTCCACAATCAAGACCATTAACCTCTACGTGAAATTCATTCAGTTTAGTGTGAGTTACGACCAGTTCACCAGAGCCTTCCAAAAAGAACTCTTCAATAGTAGTCATCTTTATTCTCCATTATCTGACATATCTCGTGTGCGGTTATTTACTGCAATGTCTGAAGTGCCAGGGTCGAGTAAAGCCCATATAATCGTAAGGGCAATAACAAACAACAAGAGTTTTCCACAAATAGTAAGAGTAATAGTATCCATATCATTCCTTCTCGTTAGTGAGAAGTACTCCATAAACTATCTCATATCCCCAACCACAGGTACACCGAGCATGATAAGTGGCTTGTTCCTTAAAATAGAAGATAGAGCCGTCTTTGTTTCGAAGAAAATCTCCTTTAGTATCGTCCGGACTCTTCCATGTGAGGGCCAAGGGCGTACCAGAGTCCACCACCAACCACCACAATGAAAACTAAAACTCCAGCAATTACTTGACCAATGTCCATCATTTTCTCCTTTAAACATAGATACCTCTGATACTAAAGTCCTTGAACTCTATCGCCATCAGGGTTTAGCCCCGAATATACTCTCCCAAGTCCAGGTAAATCTCCAAAACCAGAGGTTTGACAAACTAAAAACTCCCCCGTTTGAGGGAGCCTTCGGCACAATAATTATACCATACTATGCTCATTTTGTCAAGGGTGAGTATGCGTTTTCTAGAATACTCGAAGATCGAGTTTTCGGGGTGATTTAATGCCCGAAAGACTCCGAAAAGAAAGATAAAATAGGAAAAATGAATAGAAGACTCTATTTAAAATAGGGGTAGGGTGCTGACAAAAGAAAAACTCAAATATATGAGCAAGTATTCAGATATTAGAGAAAAAGGGTATAAAACAGAGATAGATA
>Ga0180437_10000382_pt1 | contig 86832 bp, 115 predicted proteins | sample SS_ome_4_FD_132410 | JGI IMG/M metagenome (GOLD analysis project Ga0180437, IMG submission 132410) | Hypersaline lake sediment archaeal communities from the Salton Sea, California, USA - SS_3_D_1 metaG | ecosystem: Environmental > Aquatic > Non-marine Saline and Alkaline > Hypersaline >...
ACCCTCTTTGGAAAAATCGGAGTGTCACCTGATGGGGAAGGTACAGGACAACTCCTTTCGTCCGCCTTTACAATCCCCGCCAATTGGACTGGTTTTTTTCTCGGGGGGACGGTCTACGTCGCAACGGCAAAGCCAGCCTCCGTCGAGGTGAAGCAAAGATTGAGTGCTGATGTGGTTTCTTCTCCTTTCGGCGGGATGAGCTATTGGGTCACGGCTTTTGGAATTGAGGGGCCTTTTGCGATCCCCATGAAAGGACCTTCCAGCCCAATCCCTTCAAAAACTGATTTGTGGGCAGCAGCGAAAGGAGACTCAGTCACGAGTAAGATCTCCATCGAATATGAACTTTTGCTTGTCGCTAATTCTGTGTTACCGTAGGAGCAAACCATGATGAATAGACCACTAGGCTTGCCCGTTGGAACTGTCAGAGCGATTCTGGCTCTCAGTATCATTGGAGTAACCCTTGCCATGTGGTTCCTTGGCAAGAACGTTTCCTCTGAACAGTTGGCCCTTACCTCAATGGTTGGCGGTGTCTACTTCGGGGCCAGAACGCAGAATGGACACCAATGAAATACCTTTGGGAAGTGCTCAAACTTTTGCCAGTAAAAGCGATTGCCCTGATCGCTCTGGCACTCGCGGGCATTTCAATCTACCACGTCTATGCTGGTGAGGTCCGTACAAATCGAGAGGGTCTAGCGGATACGACAGCGAAGGTAGAGGCTCAAGAAAAGACCCAGCAGGAGGTCAATCGAAGTCTGGAGAAGATTGCAGATGGGCAGGAGCGGCGTATTCAGTTCATTGAGCAGCAGATGATGAAAGCCGCTGGTGTGCCATCTCAACCAAGTGAGGCAGGAGCTACGGGTCCATGAATGAACTCACCATTATCGTCAACCTTATCCTGAAAGTTGTTGTTTCTCTCGCAGCTTTAGGGGGACTGATAGGGCTTGGGGCATGGATTGCCAAAGCTTCTCGTTGGGCTGGAAAGCTCGACGAGAAGTTGGATGCGGGATTCAAGCAGAACGCTAAGGATCACAGAGAACTGAAGGAAAGCTTGGACGAGCATTCGGCAACCCTAGCGTCCCACGCCCTTGAGTTGACGGAGCATCGGGTGAGAATTACAGGGCTTGAGAAGCAAATCTACAAGCAAGAGTGTGTTCGGAATGGGAAACATCAAGAGGAACCAAAATGATCCCAAAACGAATCGTTCTCCACAACAGCGACACGAAGGATAGTGGAAGTGTCTCGTGGGGGGCAATCAGATGGTGGCACACAGACGGAAAGCACCATTGGCCCGACATCGGATACCACTTCGGGATCGAGGAAATCGAAGATGCTGCGAAGCGGGCTTATATCGAAGTGCTGCTCGGGCGTCTCCCCAACGTTCAAGGAGCACACACGAAGGGCCACAACTTCGACACACTCGGAATCTGCTTCGTGGGAAGCTTCGAGCAGGAACCACCGCCTCCCGTGAATTTGGCGAAGGGTCTCGATCTGGTTGAGTGGTTATGCCGAGTTCACGACATTCACCCATCGAATGTTTTCGGGCATCGCGAGCTAGCGAGCTACAAAACTTGCCCCGGATCACAATTTGATTTGGATGCTTTTCGTTTCGAGCTACTCAAACGTTTGGGCTGATGGGACACTACGGCACATTCAACTACGGAAGCGGTGTTCACTACGGAGACGGCCAAGGAGCAGTTGTTCCTGCGTGGACTCCTCTTGGTGGCGGAAACCATCTCGGCAAAGATTGGATTATTACCAAAGATACCGTCGTTGCTGGAGTTCACTACAACATTGGGCATTTCGAGGTTGTAGATGGCGTCGTTGCGATCATCAAGGAGTATGATGGCGCGGCCTATGGTGGTTTCGAGGTGCTATGCAAAAGCGCAAGGGTTCTCGGGTCTATCTCGGGTAGCTTGTCGGGGCATCCCGGTGGCCCCGGTGGAGGGGGAGGAGGTGGAGCCGGGTCGGTGTCGGCGGGGGTCGGCGGCTTAGGCGGCGTGGCCCCTGTCGGCCCCGATGGTGAGGCTGGACAGGATGGGGCGGTCGGAGCTTCGGCTTTGGGCGGAGAAGGGGGTGACGGTGCTGCCGGGACGGGGGCCTATGGGGGCAATTTGGGCGCAGGAGGCGCGTCCGGGGGTGGAGATGGGGGTTCGGCTACGGACGGCGGCTACGCGGTCGCAGGGGGCCAAGGAGACGTGTCTACGGACGAATCCTTGAACATGGGCAGTGGTGGTGGAGGAGGTGGAGGGGGCGGTGGTCAAAACACCGTTCCATCTACTATAACGGCTGGCGGCGGTGGTGCTGGTGGCTCCTCCGGGGGGAGCGGGGGAGCCATCGTCAAGATCGAGGCAATCGGGGGGATCATCGTCTCAGGGAAGATCTTCAGCCACGGAGGATTCTCAGTGGGCGGCAAGGATGGCAAGGACGCCATCCAAGGCGGCTCGTGTATCTTGGGCTACCCTGTGGGCCGTAAGGGGGGTGATGGGGGTGCTGGTGGCTCACCTACCGATACGGATGCTCTACCCGGAGTTGGCGGCGAGAGCTTGCCTATCGGGGCAGACCCCGGAGGTGATGCGGGGGTTGGTGGAGACGGGGCAGGGGGAGGTATCTTGCTGAAGACGGCAGGACCAATTGGACTTGTAATCACAGGTGCGGTAAAAACTTTGGGAGGGATGACAGAAGTGGGCACTGGTGGAACCTACAAGAAGTTCTACGCAGAAGGAGAAGACCACACCACAGGAACAGAGGAGGCGGGGAGAATCTATCCGAATAGTTCTCTCACTCAGGGCCATTTGGTATGAGGGGGAGGATTGAAACACAAATCTTTGTTGGACATCGTAGCGAGTCTCGGAAAGGAGATCAGAAGACCGATGGACAAAATTGAAGTGACACGCGAAGAAGTTGTGGAGATGTATAACGCACTCCTCAACGCAAAGCTTTTGAGGGGGGACCCTCAGATCACGTATGCCCTTGGAAGGACGAAGCGATCATTGCGCGATCCGGCTGAGTCGATCACCGAGGGCAACGTCCCCTCTGACGAGTTCAATCAGTTCAACAAGCTTCGGGATGACCTGTGCCAGAAGTTCGCTTTGAAGGACGGCAAAGGGCGGCCTCTCTCCAGTGGCAATCAGTGGGTCATGGACCCCGACAAGGCCGAGGAGTTCGAGAAAGCCGCCGAAGACCTCAAAGCAAAATACGAGAAAGCACTCAAAGAAGAGGAAGAGCGGCGCAAGGGCTTCAAAGCTTGGAAACGTGAGAAGATGGACGTAAAGGTCCACAAGGTCAAGCTTTCGGCGCTGAAGCGAGTCTACAACAAGGAGAAGCCAGAAGAGTCCCTGACGGTTGACCAGATGGACGCACTAGCTCCGATGATTATCGTAGACTTCGACCTCAAAGACGAAAAGGTTCCCGAGTGATGGCTCCCGCTACGCAAATGGTTTCGGCCAAGAAAAAGAAGAAAAAGAAGAAGGACAAAGTCAAAGCTTCGGATAATGGGAGGAATCTTCGGCTAGAGTGGGTTGATCCCCGCACACTCTCTCCGAATCCGAAGAATTGGCGACGGCATCCAAAGACTCAGGTCGAGTCTGTAGAGGGAGTCATCAAAGATGTGGGGTGGGCCGGAACTCTTCTGTTCAACGAAGCGACTGGACGGCTCATTGATGGACATCTCCGAAGAAATCTAGGCTTCAAGGAGGTTCCCGTTTTGATGGGTAGCTGGACAGAGGAGCAAGAGGCAGAGATTCTAGCGACTCTTGATCCAACAGCCGAGCTTGCTCTGATGAATGAGAAGGCTTTGGCTGTTGTCATGGCTCAGTCAAAAGCCAAGAGTCCCGCCGTCAAGAGATTATACGATGCCATGCTGAAAGAGAACGAAGGACTTCAGAGGGAAATGGAGTCTTTGCTCGATCAGCAACTCAGCGATCTTGAAGGCATGGACGACCTCGATCTCGACGAGGGTGATGACTTGACTCCTATCTCAGAAACACCAAACATCTTCTTTCGAGAAGACGCGGTGTTCTCCTCGACGAACAAGTGGGGATTACCTGATCTCAAAGAGGATATGCTGAGTGAAATCATTCCGACCGAAGTGTTTGGAGGCGAGTCCATCGAGCAGATTGGTGATCCGTCTCGGTGGTTATTCATGTACGGTAAGGCAAAGTTCACTCCTGAGATGGTACAAGGCGGTGTGCTGGGCTTCTACGTTGAAGACGAGAATTTCAACGTGGTGTGGCAAGAAGCTGTTGCGACTGTCGAAAAGCTTTACCGGCTGAATTGGGGTGGGATTATCGCTCCAGACTTCTCATTATGGGCAGACGATCCACTTGTCGTTCAGCTTTGGAATGTCTATCGGGCAAGGTGGGTTTCTCGATTCTGGCAGGAAGCTGGAATCAAGGTGATCCCGAACATGGGATGGTCCGACAAGCGAAGCTACGATTTCTGCTTTGACGGGATTCCGAAGAAATGTCCTGTGATTTGCTGTCAGTGCCGTTCCCTCGGACGGGCGAAAGAGGAGAAAAAGCAGGGTCAAAAAAGTTGGCTCAGAGGATTCATTGAGGGGTGCAAAACGCTTGAACCCGCCAACATTTTGATCTATGGGGGAATTGAGCATAGGGCATGGATCGAGAAGGGACTGCCAAAGAAGGGCCTTCCAAAAATCTACTGGCTAGATTCTTGGATGGCAAAACGAAGAGCAGCCAACTTCAAGATCGGAGACTGAAAAGGAGGTGAATCGAATGCGCGCAATCGTAAACCCGAACACTCGGCCCGAAGTTGGAGCCGGGGGCGGCGGTGGCCGTGGAGGTCGTCGGCGTCGGGGAGCAGGGCTGGCTCGTGCCCTCGGCGGCGTCGGCGGAAGATTCCGTCGAGGCGGCTGAGAGCTAGAGTAGTCCTCCAATCCCTCACATTCAGCCACCTAGTAGCACAGGCGGCCCCGGTCTTACCCACCGGGGCCGTTCTGTTTTTTCAACTCTATCCAAAGCTTCACCCACCAATGTCCATTCGGGTAGTCTACCAGAGCAACCCGCCCGTAATCAGGATCAAACACCTTCCGATCTCTCACAGCAACCCAATGCCCTGAGAGGGATCGTCTTTGCCGCGTGATGAGCACGGCACCTTCCCGGCAAATCTCTTGGTCACACCAATCATAGAGATTGAGAGTCTCATCCCAAGTGAACATCTCGTAACGCTTCCCCGTTAGTATTCGGAGAAGTTCGATCAACTTGGAACCATCGAGAGATTCTTCTACTCCTAAGCTTTTAGCTGCACGGTATGTCTTACCGTAGGGCTTTCTGGCTAACATTGCAGCCACAGCTATTCCACAGTCATCTTCCTCTCGTTGCTCGATGATCCGCATTTGCCCCTCCTATCAGCACTCACATTATTTTCTTTTCCCTCTGGACAGTCAAGCCGATCCGTGGGATAAAAGGGGGCAAGCTAAAAGAGGGTAAAAACAGAAAGACCAAATCTTTGGAGGATTCGATGAAATGACAGAAACCGTTACAATTCAACGACTTACGGGGGTCACCTGTCGGCTGATTGGCCCAAAAGATGCGGCTATCTTAGCAGATGAAACCCTGATAGTTCCTCACCCGTCGGCAAAGTTTCAAAAGCGGTACAGAAGAAGGGGTTGGGATGGAATGGTTCACTTCTACCAAAAAGCGAAAGGTGTGTTCCCTTCTGGACTAGCCTACAAGGTTTCAAAAGCTTTGAAGAAGGGTGGATTCAAAGTCAAGTTCGACTACCCGAACTTGTCCTACCGCCCGATTCCTCTCGATTCACTTCTAGGAATCGAACTCAGGAGTTACCAGAGCAGGGCCGTGGATGTTGTCGAGAAAAGCCGAGGAGCCAGCATTCAATGCCCTACCGCTGGGGGCAAGACAGAAATAGGGGCTGAACTTATCCGAAGAACTGGTTTCAGAACCTTGTGGATGTGCAATGGAATCTCTCTCATGTACCAGACTCAACAACGACTCATGCGGCGGCTTGGAGTTCGAGTTGGAGTCATTGGTGATGGAAAGTTTGATCTTGAGGACATCACAGTAGGGATCGTAAACTCGCTTTCCCGTATCACTGACAAAGATTTCTGGCCGATTTGGGAACAACTGATAATCGACGAAGCTCACCTTGGGAGCGCAAAGACGTGGTATGATTGTTCAAATCTTTGTGTCAACGCCTACATTCGGATGAATCTATCAGGGACCATGAAGACGGGGGACGAGTTCAGAGACATGAGGGCGGAAGCTGCTGCTGGCCCCGTTGTTCCTATCGTCACGACTATGGAACTGGCAGACCTTGGATTCGTAGCTCGTCCAACAGTGGTTATGCTCCGCGCTCCTCGTGAGAGCTATCCTTCTTGGGAGCAAATTCGTGACAATGTAGCTCCTGATTGGAGAGACAATCCACAAGTTTTAAGGCCGCGTGGAGGTGAGTTGTTTTCTCATGCGTATGATCTTGGAGTGATCCGAAATAAAGCACGTACAGAACTTGTGACAGCTATTGTCAAAAAGCACCTGAGAAGAAAGGAGCGTATTCTACTCGCGTGCAAGAGAACGTACCACGGTTCTGTCCTACAAGCGGCAATCTTCGACGCACGATGCACTTGGCTATGGGGTGAATCTTCGGCCAAGGAGAGAGAAACCTCAATTGAGAAGTTCAAAAACACAGAAGGGGGAGCGGTTCTCGTTGCCTCAGAGATTTTCAAAACAGGCATCGACATTCCAGAAATCGACGTGTTGATCCTCGCCACTGGAGGAAAATCTTCAATCGACATTTTGCAATGGTGTGGCCGCTCTATGAGAGTCCGACCGGGCAAAAAAACCGTGTTGATCTATGACTTTATCGACGGACGCACAACAACTGACAAGCGTGATTACTTGGGCAGCCACTCGAAGGCCCGATTAGAGGAGTACGAAAATGCGGGGTTTACTGTTGCAACGCCGAAGAAACTCGACTATTCGTGGCTATAGGGTGTTTGCCCACACCCGTTGTCGAATGTGGTCGGTTGACCTTGTGTGCCACGAGGTCTTCGGATCGCTCCTCCGCCGCCCGCAGGAGACGACAAACGGCAGGGGGCTTCAGCGATGAGGTCCCCTGCCATATTCACCAATCTTCATTGGAGAGATCTGTCCCCATCGGCAGCAAAGCTTTATTTGATTCTTCTTTCTCTTTCTACTGAAAAAAGAAGAATTCGTATCCGCCATGTGGACCTAGCTAAAGAAGCCGATTTGACTGAGAGCACCTTCCGATTGGCACGTCGGAAATTGCAGCATTGTGGCCTAGTTACAATCAGGTCTGGACTAGGTCGGGGAAATGAGTCAGAATGGATTCTTCTGAAGGTAGAGGACTTATACAACGGTCTAGTACAAAGGAGCGAACCAATGAGGAAGGCAGTAAGGGGGCTGAGTGGCACTGAAACAAAACTTCTAGGCGCAGCACTTTTTCTTGCAGATAACACAGGAAGATTCCGGGCAACGCTCTCAAAGCTTCAAACACTTTCTGGTTTGGGGAAAGACTCAATCAGAACAGCTAGAAAAGCTTTGAGACAGAGGCGAATGCTGGACTTTCAAGTTCAGAACGGAGCACTCACATTCTATCAGCTTTTGCAGCCAGCCTCTCGCGTCTCACAGGTAGAAATGTCGCCTGTCACAGGGAACGGCAAAGCTTTTGCTGATTATACATTAACAAATACACGTAAGAGTAAAAGAGTAAATAGTATTCTATCCCCATCTAGAGATGGGGAAGCCCTAGCCAGAATACAAGAAGAACTGGAGCTTCAACCGCACGAGATTTACGCTTTCATCAACGAATGCAGCTTGCTGGTTGGCTCGGTGAAGTACAACCCCGGAAGACCGGGGCCGGGAGCACGGCTCAGAAAGATGCTCGCGGCTCGTCTCAAAGACGGGTACACACTCAAAGATTTGAAGAGAGCCTGTCAAGCAGCCGCCGCCGACCGCGCCAACGGAAGTCGCTGGAGAATGCTGTCAAATCTTTTCTACATTTGGGGCAATGGTCTACATTCATTTCTCGCAAAACCAGCAGATGTTCCCGTTGCAACAGGAGGAAAGAGACGACGCGCTCCTGTGTTCAGAAAAGGCGAGGAGTTGGAAAGCTGGAGAAAGGGGTCCACGACGGAAGAGCAACGACACGCCCGCGTCGAGGATTTCATAAAACGAATGGGCAATTAACCCCGGCGGGCAAGCCGGAGAAGGAGGAGCGAAATGGAAAACAACAGTGTGGAGCAGTGCGCCCAAAATGCTGCCGTTGTAAAGGTAAGGATCATCTATGGGTTCTTACACCAACTCTCAAAGATTGGTGGCATAGATGCGGCAGCCGTTGCAGGAGAGCTAGCCAAGGTCCGTTGTGATGCTGACGGACAAACAGTCGTTCCAAAAGCAGAACGCAAAGCTTGCTGGGATCATTTTTGGGATGTGTTGATGAACATTGAAGAGGCGTTCGACCAGCGAGCGCATGAAGATGGGTATGCAGAATGAAAGGCATACTCCACGAGGTTTTCGAGGGTGTTCCAAAGGGTAAGTGGACTGAGCTACCTTGGTACTTCATCGTAACAGTCGCTTACCTTCGTAGAGCACTTCCAGAATTTGACGAACATCATCCACCGAAAGCAGCAAAGCTTTACAATAGATACTATGAGCAGATCGAAAGGATGAGGAGGGAGGCGAGGAGGTTCAGCAAATGGCAAAGCTGACAATCGAGCAGAGGTGTAGGCTGGAAGCCGCCGGATTGAAAGGTCGTCAGTTGAAGTGGTCGTTCAAGTCAGCACCAACACAAGTACAGAATTCAACAGCTTACAAGGCAGTCAAAGCTTGGTCTAATACGAAGACCCCAAAGCCGCCGGGTCTTGTTTTGTACGGACCAGCCGGGTTGGGAAAAACAGGGCTTGCCATCTCTACTGTCAGGGAACGTGCCTTCGCAGGAGATGGGGCGGCAATTGATTGGGTTAGTACGGCTCATCCTGATGTTCGTAGAGGAATGGCAACGAAGGGTTTGAGAGTTCGAGCGGCCCCCGTCTGGTTCGAGTCATGGGCCAGCATTTCGATGAGACTGTGGTCAGCTTCGATGAATGGAGTTGATCGAAGCGACCCAAGGTCTGTCGGGGAGTTGATCGACGAGCTTCAAAGCTTGAGCCTTCTGGTGGTAGACGACCTCGATGTTGGCACTTACACTGAGTTCCGCGAAATGGTCATGCTCTCGATTCTCGAACGTGTCAGCTTGGGCAAACGTTTGATTATTGTAATGAACAGAGCGCCGGAAGAGTTGATTGACTCATTCGGGGAGAGGGTGGCGGATAGGCTGCAAGACACCGAAATGGTGCTGGTGATCCCGATGAGTGGCGAGTCACTTCGGAGGAAATGAGGATGGGACAGAGATATAGGTTCGGGGAGGAATTCCGAAGAAAGATTCTCGCTCAAGCTATCCGTGGTGATCTGCTTCGGACTTCAAAAGATACATTCAAAGCAAAGTTTTTCTCAGAGGGAAAGAAAACTTTCTCTCCACAACAAAGACTAGCGAGCCTCGTCGAGAAGTTTGCCAAGACCAACCGGGGGGAGCGTCCCGGTGTCATCACGATGGATGAGCTAGTGAAGGAGGAGGCGCGTAGACTAGGTACAAACGAAGCCAAAGCCTTGAAGAGGGAATGGAGGGGGGTCCGCTCAATCAAGATACCAGACCCGCGTTACGTTACCTCCAAGGTTCGTGAGTTTGCACAGGAAGCGGCATTGGCATCTGCTGTAATGGATGCTGCCGAATTGATCGACCAAGCTCGACTATCTGGAGATCAAGTCGATGCAACGCGGATACGGAGTCTGATCGACTCTGCAATGCAAGTTGGACAGGCTGATTCAGTCCGACGTGGCTACCTTCTCAAAGATGCTGCCATGCGAATGGTAAGGTGGGGGGAAGACGACACGAGGCGGCGAATACCAACTGGCCTCAAAACTTTGGATGGTATGCTAAGTGGTGGACCTTCCTTCGGGGAGGTCTTCTACGTTCTGGCCGAACCAAAAGGAGCGAAATCTTGTTTCCTTCTGAATGTTGCCCTTGGAGCTATCCGAAGAAGACACAGTGTTGCATTCTTCTCCTATGAAATGCGCTGGGAAAAGATGCTGATGAGAATGGATCAGAACGTCTCCCGTATGACAAAGGTAGACCTGAAGACAGGCTCAGGGCTGTCAAAGCTTGAGCGGTCTATGAAGGGCCTGACCAAGGCAGGAGTAGGAGAGATCGTGGTTCAGGAGTTCAACTCGCGTCAGCATGGCTGTGCAGAAGCGGCTCGTGTAGTAGAGGAATTGAGAGGCTACGGTCTGAATATAGATTTGATTGTCCTAGACTACCTCAACATCATGGGTTCAGGAGGAAGGGGGGAGCGTCGGCACGAGATTGCTGACATCTCGCGTCAAATGAGCTTCCTCGGAAAAGAAACTGACACACTCATCTGGTCAGCGGCATTGGTGAACAGGGCTGCCGTTGAGAAAGCAATCATCACGAAGACGGACATCGCGGAAGCTTTCGAGGTCATCGCAATTCTGGACGGTGCTGTTGCCATCTGTGGAGACAAAGGTTTGAGAGAAGCTGGAATGCGGGGACTCTATCTAACTGCTCTCCGTGAAGAAGAGGACGAAAGATTGGCGGGCATCTACAGGGTTGACCGTGCTCGAATGAAGTTCTTTGACGTGACGGATGAGGTATTGGGGGCGGAGGAGATGATTTCTCCAGATGATGTGGAGGCTTTGCCAGCGGCAGACTTGAGGTGAATCATGCCTGTTTACATACGAGACTCACGAATGCAATTCATGCAGGACCCTGTAGAGATGCAAAGTTTTGGTGGGCCATCGCTGATGTTCCGTGGTCGTGGATGGGTTGAGATTGATATTAGTATCATCATCGAAGGCGAGACTGATGGTCGTGGCTTGTGGAATGCACTCTCTGAGCGGGATGCTGCAAACTTTGCTGTGGCTCTCTGGCGTGCAGCAAAAAGTGATGAGATTCAGCGGGGTGAGGCACCCTTAGAACCTATGGTTGCTGTTGGGGATCCACTCAAAGAGGCGGTTTACAACGGTCCAGATCAGCCGATCATCTCCACATTCAAGGTAGAAAGGATGACGTTCAGGGATGCCTCGGAAACGAAAAGAGCCGTTAAGCGAGAATCTTCTAAACGTTCTGTCGCTGAAAGATCAAGCAGAGAAAGTGCTGGAGATGCCAAGGAGCTTCCCGTTGCTAGTAGCGGGAGAAGAGCCATCCGAAGGGTACGTCCTTCCAAGACCGCTCGTAGACAAACTCCTGAAACGGAACAGAGCACGACGGAGGAGACAAGCAATGAAGGCGGCGCTTAACACCACAAAATTCATTGTGTCTGCTGATCCCGGTAATGGCGTGTCCGCTAACTTGCATTTGGATTTCGCAATCTTCAAGGAAGAATTCGGGAAGGAGATTCAAGGCTGTTTTGCAGAAGACCTTGGCGGAAAATTCATGGGGAGGATGTCTCCTGTTGGTATTCTGCACCTACTAGAACTTCTACTAGATTCTCAGTTAGAAGCTTTGACCCTAGAAGACAATGTTGTACTTCGGATGTTCTCCCGCCAGTATGCGCCAGAAATCAAAGCTTCGACTGGTAGGGCAATAAAAAAGGTGAGGAAAAAAACATAATAAAATCAATAATTTAGCAAAACTTGACAAGGGAAAAGCTTTGTGGCATACTCTAGGCACGTTAAACGTCAGTCCGATGGGCAACGGGCAGACGGAAAGGAGGAGCGATATGCAGAAGCTAGCAGAACTTCTGGACCCTATTCGGGACAGAATCAAGATCAAGAGACAGATGGCACCCCCGGAACATTACGTTTCGGAAACAGGTGTCACTCCACGGGAATTCGTTGAGCCTTGTGATTGCGTGCTCATCGAAGACCGGAAGAATCCGACATGGACCTATATGGTTCCAGAAACGGAGGAGGAAGTTCCTGTGCGGGTCATCAAGCTTTGTGACCACCACATGAAGCACCCGGAGGTCATGTCGGTTGGCGGGTACGTCCTAGACCGATGGGCTGAAGAAAAGCTTGCAGAGTTTCGTGAAGTTCCCGATCCCCGTCAGGCTGAGATCACTGTTGATTGGGTGAAGGGGACGCGGAAGAAGCCGGGATACTTCAAAGCCAAGATCGGCAGAAAATTCTGTCGAGGTGAGTCATTCAATGAGGCGGTTCAGAAGCTCGTCCGAAAGGTAAAAGAGGAGGATGGCACCAACTTCGATTTTCGGGTAGTAGCTGGACGCGAGAAGAGAAAGGCAACCGTAAAGATCAGCCTTCCAAAACCAGCGCGGAAGGATGATGGTTGGTTCCCGTGGTTCTGATGAAACAGAAATTGAAAAAGGAGATCGTGAAGTGTATTACTTACATTGTGGAGAATGACTATCCTGCGGAAGCTGGATGGTTCCCAATGGGTAGTTCTTTCGATGCTGTGATTTGGGGCTACAATCATCCGAAGACCGTCAAGAAGCTTGTAGCGGCTGCGCGAGAAACACTGGTCAGAAAAAGGAGGCGGCGAAAATGAGCTATATGTACGTTCTGGAAGGACAAACTCCTGTTCCTACTGACAATGCGGTTGAATGGGGAAAATGGTTCAAGGCGGCGGATCGCCATGTTGGTCTTGACAGGCTTTCGGAGGATATTGTCGTCAGCACGGTTTTCCTCGGGATGGATCACAGCTTCGGCGGTTGTCCTCCACTCCTGTTCGAGACAATGATCTTCGGAATAGAGGAGGACGAGCTTCTTAAGGATTATCAGGTGAGGTACTGCACATGGGATGAGGCTGTGGCGGGTCACGCCCTCGCGGTCAAGTTTGCAAAGGAGTATTTGGAATGAGCGATATGGATTTGGAAGAAGAAGCAGCAAAGTTTGCTCTTTCTTCAATGGCTGACGCTCGTGACCACTTCATGCAGTTCCGTGATCTCTTCCCTCCCGGCAAGGTTCTCATTCACAAAGAGCACTTGGGTTGGGTAGCAGCGGGCGTCTTTGAGTTCCCCAATGACCTCAAAGATTTCGGAGAGGCGATTAACTACCTGCTGAAGGAACTTGATTGTGATGCTGTGGTGATTGTTCAGGATACAATCCTTTCCATCGAGGGTGACGACGCGGAGATCACTCCTGCGATCTTGGGAGTGGCGATTACAGAGTGGATGAGCAAAGCTTGGATACTGACTTACTACGAGGAAGACAATCAGTTCCACTTTGCAAAGAGCGCGGAGGAACTGGACGATGATGCTCTTCAGGGAGGTTACATCCTTGAGTGCATCACAGCGATGCGTCCAGAGATGCCAGAAGGGACGATGCTCCAATGAGTCGCTTCAGCGCATGGGCACCTCTACCCGATCTCGTGGACATCCCTCGATACGTTCGATCCCGCGTCGCAGTTCGTTCGACTCGCTACAACGGCATCATGGTTTTCGATTGTCCTTTCTGTGGAGATAGCAGAGGACGTGGATGGGTCCTGCCCGTCACAGATCGAACAAGTCATGGGGCCGCTGGGTGTTGGAATGAAGGATGTGTGGCAAACCCGAAGATGGAAGGAGGTTTTCTCGCTTGGGCACAGAAGCTAGAGGGCTACAGAATGAAGGGTGAAGCCTATACGTTTCTGAGGTTGACTTTTCCTGGCAGGACGCGGCCACCAAAACGGGAGAAGATAAAGCATACAGAAGTTGAAATTCCTTTTCCTGTTGATCCGATTCTCGACAGGCGTGATGCGATCAAGTTCGTTCGAGATCAATGGGGAGTCCAAGCTTGGAAAGCGGCAAAAGCTGGTTTGGTAGTTTCAACCAGTAACGTTTCATCCATGCCGGATGAGCACAAAGCTTGGTTGTGGCGTATAATCGCTCCCATTTTCCAAGATGGAAAGATGGTCGGGTTTCAAGGTCGAACGATGTACGACCACGTTCTACCGAAGTACAAAGTTGAAGCGGGAATTCCAACACACTCCTTGCTCTACGGATTGGATGATGTCGAGAAAGGAGATGCGGTCCTGCTAGTTGAAGGAATAGGGGATGTTCTCCGGTGGAATCAGGATCACAAGGGAGGTCCAAAGGCAGTCGGTCTGTTTGGTGCGGAACTGTCCTCAGAAAAGCTTGCCTTGGTCTATCTGAAGAAACCACGAAGCGTAACCTTGGCTCTTGATGCAGACGTTCCCCGTAGGAAGGTTATCCGCTTAGGAGCAGAGGTCAAAGCTTGGGGCATTCCTACCAAGCTAGGTTTCTGGGAGAATGGAAAAGATGCTGCAAGTGGAGCTACCCTATGTACCGTACCTATGAATACTTTATTGGGTGCTGTACGCGGATTACTTACTGATTGATCCCCACAAGACCGAAAAGCTTGCCAGCCGTAAACGGTTGATTTTTAAGCCATTTTTCGGCACTTGACAAACCCATTATATGTGTGGTAAAGTCTTGCCATGACAAAAAATGAGATCGAGGCATGGGTGCGGGACTTTTGGCAGAGTGTCAGAATTAGAGGAGAAAATGATTGTTGGAACTGGAAGTATCCTCTACGGAATGGGTATGGTGTTTGGAGCGGTAAGCCAGCCTCTCGTGTGGCTTGGATGCTTGCTAATGGCAGAGTTGCTCCAAAAGGAATGTTTGTTTGCCATACGTGCGATAACAAAGCTTGTTGCAATCCAAGACATCTCTACTTAGGAACACCAGCGGATAACTCACAAGACATGGTTGAACGTGGTCGAACTCGCCGAGGTAAAATCACACACAGTGGCAAGCAACTTCGTGTGGCTGTTCTTCGTTTGATTGGTACTCTTCCTCAACGAGACATCGCCCGTCGCTTTGGAGTATCTGAAAGTTATATTAGCCGTATTAAGTCGGGCGACCGATTGAACGGAACTTGACAAAGCTTTGAACTTGTGGGATAATCCCGACACATTGGGCAAGCCCCCACGGGGGCACAACGAAAGGAGGAGCGATATGAAAGAGATTCAGGAACTTGTGTTGTCTGCAAGGAGTGTTTCGACTCCCTTGATAGGAGTCGAGACATCCGATCCAGCAGCGACGATTGCGGCCATCTCAGAGGCAGTCGTCAATGAGGAGGAAGGCGGAGACAAGGTCCCTCAGATCGAGTGGGACATCATCCGTGGTTTGGTTGGAAGAAATCAGATCGGACAGAAGGTAGTGGCGAATTTGGCACCCCCGGAAGTGGACATTGCTGCCATCTCACAGAATCCTTCGGAAGCGTTGGCACTTCTCCCGAAGGTTCCCGAACAGACAATCGTCTACTTTCACAATGCACAACGTTACTTGAACCCACAGCTTCCGGGTAGTGAGGCGGTGGCACAGGGTATCTGGAACTTGAGGGATCAGTTCAAGTCAACATTCAGAACTCTCATTCTTCCCTCACCGATGTTGCGGCCCCCGGACGAACTGGCACAGGACATCATTGTGTTTAGTGAGCCGCTTCCAGATGACGAAAAGCTTGGAGAGATCGTCGATACTGTGTACGCAGCAGCGGACTTGGAAGCACCGTCGAATAGAAAGAAAGCCGATACGATATTTGCTCTGAGGGGCTTGGCAGCGTTTCCAGCAGAGCAAGTGACGGCAATGTGCCTCACCGAAGAGGGAGTCGATCTTGACGATGTGTGGGACAGAAAGCGGACGATGATCGAGCAAACTCGTGGACTAGCATTTCTCCCACGTCGATTCACCCTCAACGATGTTGGTGGATTGGATCAGATCAAGAAATTCAGTAAGCCGCTGTTTGCTGGGGAGTACCCACCGACTACGGTACTATTCATCGACGAGATCGAAAAGATGTTCGCTGGAGCGTTCGGCGGCGTGGCTGATTCTTCTGGTGTCAGTCAGGATCAGTTGGGGGTGATGCTTAGAGCGATGGAGGACAACAACTGGTCTGGCTGCATCTTCGTAGGTCCTCCGGGGACTGCAAAGTCGATGGTGGCACAGGCGATGGGCAACACCTACGGCAAACCAGTGATCGCAATGGATCTTGGAGCGGTCAAAGGCTCTCTCGTTGGTCAGTCGGAAGCTCAGATGAGAGGCATGATGAAAACCGTCTACGGAATCGGTGGTGATGGTGTGTTCATTGTGGCAACGTGCAACAGGCTGGAAAGCTTGCCACCGGAATTGCGGAGACGGTTCAAGTACGGCATCTGGTACTTCGACATTCCTTCAGAGGACGAGCGAAAGCCTATTTGGAAGTTGAACCTCAAAAGGTACAACCTGAAGAACAGCACTCTTCCAAACGATCACAACTGGACGGGTGCGGAGATCAGAAATGTTTGTGAACTCTCGTGGAGGTTGGGCATCTCTCTCGAAGAGGCTTCCAACTACATCGTCCCCGTGATGAAGAGCGATCCTGAAGCAGTCAATCGTCTCAGGAAGATGGCGGATGGAAAGTTCTTGTCGGCAAGCTATGAAGGAACCTACGTGAGGCTGGACGTGGAGAAATCAACCAAGAAGGGGCGAAAGATTCGGGTAAAGGGACCGAAGACTCGTCAGTAGAAAGGAGGAGCGAAAATGCCTTGTGACAGAATCATCTACAATAGGTTGGAGTTGAAACTGGCCGATAGGAAAAAGCTGATCGAAGCTTTGAAGGCGGAGGGCATTCAGTTCAATGAGTACGGAAGAACTGTCAGTTTCTATGACAAACAAACCGGAATCTCAGGAGAGATCGGAAAAAGCGACATCAGACTCGATGCAACAGGGCAACGGGCAACCGATTTCGTCAACCGAATCAAGCGAGCCTACTCAACCCAAGTCGTCAAATCCACTGCCCGAACGTTCAAGTGGAACCTCAAGCAAGTTGGGCCTAATCGGTTCGTTGCTCAGAGACGCTTCTAAAGGTGTCTTTGGCTTTGTGAAGCAAGCACAAGAAGCAGAGATAGCGATGAAACGATTTACGTCCACAGTACAAAAGCTGTCAGCCGATGCGGAACTGGCAAAAGCCATGCGTTCCAAGTTGGTTCAGCAGATGAGGGAGGACAGAAGGCGAGCCGATGAACTAAGGCTTGATAGGAATGCAAGGCAGCGGGCAATCAGTCAGCTTCGTCGGGATCTGGAAGCCGAAGCGATGACTAGCATTCAGGTTCCCGTTGAAACTTTCGATTCCATTTCCACACCTGCCAAAGCTTTTGGAAAGCAGATGGATGCGGTTGCTGTTTGGTGGGTTGAGGAAGACGAAAAGCGGCACGTAGTGGTTCTGGATGTGGAAGGTACTCTGCGGTGTTCTTGCATGGCGTGGCCGGACAATCTCAGTTGTGAGCACGTTAAAAAGTTTGCTGTGCTCGCAAGACAGCGTTGGGATTCATGGCAAGAGGAAAGACTGCTACAGCAAACAAGGGAACGAGAGACAGTCCAACTTCAGCGGAGAACTCTTGAACTTCGAGAACGCCTTGAGGAGATAATGGGGCAGATGAAGATGTTGAAGGAGCGAGCACCGACAACATTTGCCATGCCGTCCGATGATGGTGGCGGGGCACTCTCACAAGCTGCAAAAAAACTTGGTCGGGCAATTCGGATCAAGAAGAAAGGAGGAGCGTAATGGGCAACGATCAGTTGGAGATCGAGATCATGGAAGATGGGACGATCAAGACAACGACAGGGAGGATCAGCGCAGCGAATCACAAGAACGCAGATGAGTTCATGGCAATGATGGCACGCATGACTGGTGGCAAGACAGAGTCACAGAAGAAAGCGCAAGCAACACCGACGCAGCATCATCACCAACTCATCCGTCGTTAATTGGGCAAACGAAAGGAGGAGCGAAATGGCACAACAGGAAACAAAGAGAGTTCAAATCCAGAAGGGAACGATGATCCTTCATCTCTCATTCAGCAAACCGGGAATCGAGAGAAAGATTGATTCGGCGGACGTGGAACTTGAGGCAGACAATTCGATGTTCCATGTCACGAAGGACATCATGGACAGCAAGGAACTGAAAGCGGTTCAGTCCTTCGACAACCAGACAACGAACCTCATCAGGAAGCGACCGACGACGTTTCCATTCTTCAGAGGGATGCACGGTTTCTATACCATCCTCATTACCGATCTTGCCAGTGTCAATGCTTTGCTGCGGGATCGAGAGGCAATCCGTAGTGGATTGATCGAGAAGTTCATCAAAGCCATCCCCCGTCTGAAGGAGGAAGCGAAACGAAGACTCGGCAAGCACTATGACGAGTCGGATTACTACACGGAGGAGCAGTATCGTGAGTTGTTCAGAATGCGGTGGACACCTGTGGAACTCGATGTTCCTGCCCGACTCGAAGACATCGACCCGGAGGAATACAAAGCGAAGTCGGCAGAGATGAATGAGCAGTACAATCTCCTGTGGGACGACATTCGATTGCTCATGCGGGTTGGGCTTCAGGGTATGCTCGACAAGTTCTCTGGTATCTTGAAGGGTGAGAAAGACGGCAAGCCGCTGACATTCAAGAACGTCACCTTCGACCGGATCATCGAGTTTGTTGACAACTTCGGAAGCAGAAACATCACGAGTGACAAAGACCTCGCAGCGATTGTTGGGGAGGTCAAGGAGTTACTGGAACAGTTCGAGCCGGATGAACTCCGGTACTACTCCACCGACAACGATGAAGCACGAGGCGCAGTGAGAGAGCTTCGTAAAGCTGTTGCTGAAGGGTTGGACGAGATTACCGAGACGTTGAGCGGCATGGTTGGACCGAAACCTGTGAGGGCAATTCGTCTCAGGAAGAAGGTCAAGGCCAAGAAGTAATCCAAGGAGGCAGCGATGCCTACGATCAATGATTACCTTAATGATCCTTTGAATGACATAGCAACACAGGAAGAGATCATCCGGGCCTTGAGTCCAAAGCGAAAAAAAGCTTTACCCAAGGTCCGGTTGACGAACCGAGGAAGGAGGTTAGAAGGCAAAAGGCCGCCTCCTAAGAAAAACTTTAAGCCGGGTGTGATGGCAACTGCCGTTGCTCTCATGCTGAAAGCAGGGAGCAACGGGTTCACACGGTCGGAGGTTGTGGATGAACTCCATAGGATCTTTCCGAAACGGAAGCGATCTGGTTTGGAAACAACCGTCTATCTCTTGTCTCTTGGTAATCTACCAAATGGACACAGGATGAGGGTGATCGAAAAACCAGACGGGCGGCTGGTCGTGCTTCCGAAATCGGTGCCAGAAAGTTTTGGCAAAAGACCAGCAGCGGAGGTCTGATATGCTGAGTGAGTTCAGAGAAGCTTTCGAGAAAGACTATTGGCCGAAGAGACGAACCGCCTGTCATCTTTACTTCATCAGTGGGGTAGCCCTGACGACAGCCGCAAAAGCGTTTATAGAGGAATCCTTTATCATGTTTGGAGTTCTTCTGCTTGTCTGTATCATGTTCTGGCAAGCAGGGCTGCGATTGGTGAATCGAGAAATCCAAATCGAAGAAGAAGAGATTAGGAAGATGGAGGAGAAGGATGGCACTCGTAAAAGCGTTGGGAAGGACGAAACTGCTGGGTGACTGCTGTGAGGATTGTCCGCTTCGGGAGAGAATCAAAGTTCTGCCGACTCTCCCACCGAACAGAAAAGTAACAGTCGTCGGGTTGGCACCCGGACAGACTGAGGAAATACAGGGCAAGAACTTTGTAGGTCGGGCTGGTGCGCTCCTCCGAAAGATACTAGCTAAAGCTGGTCTTGATCCTACAGAGGATGTCGGCTACGTCAATCTGACTCGTTGCCGCCCAATCGACGATCAGTTCAATGCCGAATGGAACAAGGCGCGACGTAGGTGTGAAGGTTTCTTCATGGATGACCTTCTCACTCCCACCACCAGTTACAAGACGGGCACTGGCCCGCTGCTGGTGTGTGGGACCGACGCAGTTAAGGTAGTCAAAGAAGACCGGAAAGCGCAGATCACGCAGGAACGTGGACTCTGGCAACTCTCTCCCGTTCGTCGTCCATTCATTGCTACATGGCACCCAGCAGCGATCTTGAGATCGGGAAGTCTCGAACGAGCAAAGCAGTTCGAGGAAGACATCTTCCGAATGGCAAAGCGGGTGAACCGTCAGGACAAACTGCCAAGCATCAAGCAGATCGTCTGCAAGAACATCGACACCGCTATTCCTTTTCTGACAAAGCTTGCCTTGCAGAAAACTCCGTGGGCGTTCGATATTGAAACCTATGATGCGAAAAAGTTTCCCTCTAGGAAGGGAGTGGCTGTTGATCCTTTCCACCCCGACTTCAGAGTTCGAGGAATCGCTTTTGCAACAAGTGACAAAGGGGGATTCTATGTCGATCTGAAAGAGGATGAGGAAAACATCCCGCTGGAGATTCGTACCGAAGGTGGTCAACTACTTACTGAAGTATTCACCAGTGGTGCGGACAAGTGGGCATACCACGGGAACTTCGATGAAGAAGGTTTAGTCGCACAGGGTTGGACGCAGAAAGTCACGAATAGGCGAGGTGATGGTCTGCTAGCTCTGATTGCTTTAGGTGACGGTAGACGATCCTCGAATACGCTTGCTCGTGCTGTGACTGAAGTCTTGAAAGAACCAACATATTGGGAAGCTGACAAAACAGAAATGCGGGATCTTCCCTTGGAGGTGGTAGCTGAAGGTGCAATCCGTGATGCCGTAGCAACTTTCCGCCTCGTGAAAAAATTGCATGGGTTCATGGAGAATGGAAAGTATTGTGTATGAAAAAATTGATCCTCGTTCTGGACGATACGCTTATTCAGAAAATGGATGGGCAGATCGAGACTGCTGAGAAAAGAGCGAAGAACATGAGTCCTTCCTCTGGACTGATCTTTCAGGGACAGAGAAATGATGATTCCTATCGTTGGGGATTCGAGGAGGGCAAAGCCGCTGCAATGCGCGAACTCTTGAAATATCTAAAGGCCGAACTGATGACAGCAACAACCGATCTACAATGCGCGAAGTGCGGTTCTTCATTCAACTTCGATGGTGAAACTTTTCTACGTGCTCAGAAGTCGGGGTCCGGTAGGGCAATTCGTCCACGAAAGCGAAAAGAAATGGAGCAGCAAAGTGGACGCGGAGCACCATAGAACTAGAAGCCATAAGCGCGGAGGAGCAAAATGAAGATTGGAGACTACTACCACAAGATCTTGATGCCAGCGAATACTGCTGTAAGTTCCATGCGTATCGCTGGTATTCCCGTTAGCATGGAACGACTTAACGATTGCTATGTTGACTTCAACAAACGCATAGCAAAGCTTGAAAAGAGGCTAACGCGGAAGGCAAAAAAGAAAGGAATGGACCTCACATTCAGTGCAGCCCATCGACCTAGTACGATTGCGCTTCGGCAGTTTCTCTACGGACGCAAGGGCTTGGGGCTGGAATGTACGGTTTTTACGGACAAAACGAAGCAGCCCGCCACCAGTGCTGAAGCTTTAATGAGATACGCCTCCATCGCAAATCCTAGAAAAGACGATGTTCCAGAGGTTTCTGATCTTCTGAAGCTCAGTTCGCTGGCAAAGGCTGTAGCTACTTACGTTCTACCCTTTGCTAGAGCCGTTCGCGCTGATGGGGCAATCCATCCAAAGTTTAATTGGGGAGTTGTGAGAACTCCGCGTCTGAGTGCTTCCGATCCCCCTGTTCATCAGATTCCAGAGAAAGCAGACAAAGAAGTAGCGGCTGGGATCAAACGTTGCTTCGTTCCCCGTGAAAAACCGTGCTTGGACCCGGAGGATTGGGACCCGCGTAAGCACGGTTCCTGTTTCAAGTGGGACATTTCGGGTGCTGAGATGGCTGTTCGCGCTGCTATGCTCACAAAGCTTTTTTGCAAGAGTGAGTTGACTCTGTGGGATTACATCCGAAATGGTAAGGACCCGCATGGCAAGACTGCTGCTCTGATGTACGATACTGAAGACGGAACCTACAAGAAGGGAGATTACGAGCGGGATGTTGTTGGCAAAATTTCAAACTTCTCACTTCTGTACGGTGGATCGTCTTATACCCTACAACGAACGTTGCTCCTCAAGGCGCGTGTATTCTGGACGGATGAGGAATCTGCCTTGAGGCACGGACGATTTTTCGAGGGCTATCCCGAACTCGCTGAAATGTACGAGTGGGACAAAGCTTTTCTTGGGAAGAATGGGTACTGCCAAGATGGATACGGCAGGAGGCGTTGGATCGAGCTTCCAGCAAACGCAAAGTTCCTTGGAATTCGCTTTGGAAAAAGTCAGTGGAGGGTTCCTAGAGGTGATCGGCAAGCTTGGAGAGAACTCGACCACTGCTTTCACGTTGCTGCGAACACACCTACTCAGGGAATGTCAGCAACAGACAATCTGTGGATGCTCGCTCTTTGCTTTCATGGTGAGTACGTCGAGTTGAGAGTTGTTCCCATGTGGGAGGACAAGGGTGGAGTGCTCTTTCCCGAAGCGAAGAACTGGCAGTTCCACGAAGGACCGGGACCGGGAGGGAAACCATTCAAAGCTTGGCATACGAACACGGTTCACGACTCAGGTTGGGGGGATTGCGGTCCGGGGTATGTCGAACCAGTGATGAAGGTGATCGCACGGAGATGCAGTGCGCTTCCGTTTGATTGGAGATTGAAAGCAGACGTTCCGTACAGAGTTGATCTGGAAGTAGGTCCAGACATGGGCAATCTGCGGGACTACAACGACGTGGCGAAGGAGTTTGGACTTGAGCCAATGCCCGTCAGATAGGAGGAGCGATGGAAAGAGAATGTGGTGAGTGCAAGCTTTGTTGCAAGTGTCTCTCAATCGTCGAGATCGTCAAACCGGGCGGAAAGTGGTGCCCTCATGCAAAAGGAAAGGGGTGTGACATCTACGAGGACAGGCCGCCTTCATGCAAACAATTCAGATGTGCTTGGCTCGATGGATTGACTCCTGAAGAATTCCGACCAGACAAAGTTCATGCGGTATTCGTAGTTGAGGGTACTCCAGATATTCCTATCATCTCTTGCTATGAGCACATCAATGGAATCGCCCTTGCATCTAAGAAACTCCGTTGGTGCATTGAGAACTTCAAGGCAGAGGATGGAGAGCGTCTTGAAACGGGGATCATTTCTCCACAGGGAGAACGAACTCTTCTCAATGAGAGGCTGGAAGTAATCGAGAAGCTTCCGCCTCACGTCATGTTTACATTGGAAGACGGGTGGGAGTTGGAAGTTCAAAAGCTTGCTGAGTCATTCAGTAAATTTCTGGCAAAAGGAGGAGCGAAATGAGCAAGAGAATAAAGGCAACGTTCAGGAAAAGCTTCCAAGTTGGGCAGGGACCGTGGCAAACAGTCGAACTTGGAATCGAAGAGGACATCAAGAGCGAGAAGAACGCAATCGAAGAGGTACGGAAGCTTCACCGGGAACTGGTCATTCTAGGGGAAGAGATCGTAGCCCAAGAGATTCGGAAGAGCCGTCCCGCGCCCGGAACGAAAAATCGTCAGTCAAAACTTTTTTAGTTGGACACTTCACAGGGGCTTGACGACTTGATATAGTGTCGTGTGAGTGGGCAAGCACCGTTGGGATTCCTATTCCCTAAACTGAAAGGAGGAGCAGAATGAAGCGACAGGAGAAGAACGAAGTGGACATCACAGAGAATGAGGTGTCCATGTCAATTGATTTGAGTGGTCGGGTTTTCGATGAGGACCTTACCGCTCAACTGGCCTTCAGTTCGGACCCCCAAGGTCTGAATGAAGCTTTGGTTGACCACGCAAATCGGTTTGCTCATTGGGCAGCGATGGAATGTGTGGCGAAAGAAAACTTGGAAGAGGCAAAGAATGGAATGAAGCTTTTGGAAGCTGATCTCTTCCGGCGGATCGAGAAAACTTTGACCGAAGAACAGGACGGGAAAAAACCGACTCTCGACCGGATTCGGTCAGAGATGGTGAAGCGAGACGACTACCAAGAAGGATCAGATACGGTTGCACGAGCACAAGTCATGCTCGACAGAATCGTTGTCGGGCGTCAAGCGATGATGCACCGGAAAGACTGTCTCATCGAGGTAGCCAGAAACATGAGGGCGGAAATGGACGCTGGGCTGGTGGTTCAGAGCAGACCAGAGAAAGGAGTGGAAAACGCAAAGAGGAAAGAAGAAAGAGCGAGAAGGAAGAGGATGCAGTAAAGAGGGGCCAAGTTCAACCAACAGAGAAGGAGGATACAAATGGCATTGAGCAAAGCGTTGAAAGAGGAAATGATGAAGCAAAGCGCCGCCGTCAAGCAGTCGATGTTTGGTGGTGGTAACCGGATCGACCTTTCTGGCAAGAACGCAATCGTGCAGCCGGGAAGTTCCGTGACGCTGCGTCTGCTGCCCCGGTGGGATGGTGACGACAACAAACCGATCTATGTGGCAGCCAAGCAGCACTGGCTCGACTCCGCGACTCAGCCGGGAGTCCGAATTCCTGTCTGGTGTCGGAAGCAGTTCGGGAAAACTTGCCCCGTCTGTGAACAGTCGAAAGCTTTGTCCAAGAGCAAGGACCCAGACGAGCGGCAGACGGCAGTCGATCTCTCACCCTCTGAGGTGTTTCTTTACAACGTGGCGGTTGGCAAGAAGGAAGATCGGACCACTGACGACATCGGCTACGTGGTTCTGCAAGGAACGCTCTTCACTCAGATCATCGACATTATGACCGGGGGCGGTGACGATGATGCTGCTTACGACGACGTGTCTGACATCAAGAAGGGATACGATCTCAGGTTCATCCGTCCTGCCAAGAAGGGCGACCGCTGGTCAGTCAAGCCCGTGAAGAACTCCTCGCCACTGTTCGATAAGGCGGACAAGCAAGAGTGGAAGGGGTGGGAAGACGAGATGGCTAACCTTGAAGAGATCGTGCAAGGCGACGTTCGTAGCTACTCCGAAATCTACAAGCTTTTGTTCGGAGTGGAACCGGATGAGGTCCCCAATGAGGACAATGCCTCTCCGAAGAAGTCCAAGGTGCGGAAGTCGAAGAGCAAGGCAAGCGACGACGAGGAAGAGGAAGAAGAGGACTTTGGCTTCGACGACGAGGAAGAAGAGGACGAAGGCGAAGAAGAGGAGGAGACGGACGACGAGGAGGAAGAAGAGGGGGAAGAGGAGGACGACGAGGAAGAGGAAAGCGACGAAGACGAGGAAGAGGAGGACGACGAGGAAGAGGAAAGCGACGAAGACGAGGAGGACGATGAGGAGGACTCCGACGAAGAGGGGGAAGAGGAGGACGACGACGAGGAGGAAGAAAACGACGAAGACGAGGAGAATGAAGGTGACGATGAGGACGAGGAAGAGGATGACGAGGAGGATGACGAGGAGGATGATGAAGATGATGACGATGACCTCTTCGCCGCTCTCGACAAAGAGGTGAGCAGCAAGGGCAAGGGCAAGAAGGCTCCTACCAAGAAAGCACCTCCAAAGAAACAGCCCGCCAAGAAGAAGGCTCCTGCCAAGAAGAAGGCGGCTCCGAAGAAGGCTCCTGCCAAGAAGGGGAAGGGCCGAAAGTAGAGGTTAGCAATGGGACGGAAGCCTAAGAGTGGTGACGCCGCTGATTATCGAAAAACTTTGATCGAACTGGCAAGCACAGCAGTCGAGAAGAGGTTCAAGAAGAAAGGCGGTGTTGCCATCGAGACAGCTTCCGACTCCCTCATTACTCCCTCGCTGTGGGTGTCCACGGGGAGCTTGGCCCTAGACCGGGTCTGCCGGGGTTTCAACCCCGGTGGAATCCCGGTCGGCCCCAAGCGAGGTCGGCTTGTCCATATTGCGGGCAAGTGGAGCACACTCAAAAGTTTGATCCTCGACCATCTGTTCAAGTCGGTTCAAGAGTTGGAGGGGATTGCGGTGTGTACTGAGTCGGAGGGGAGTCGGGACCCGTACTTTCCAGACCGCATTGGACTTGATCTGTCGGAAGTGAAGATCATGTATCCAGATACGATTGAGTCTGCTTTCGATGCGGGACTCAGCTTTGCCAGTACAATCCGTGCTGTCGATAAGGAGATACCTATTATTTGGGGTGTTGATTCAATCGAGGCAATGGAAGCGAAGAAGACGGCAGACTCAGGGTTGTCTGAGAGTGGTTCCTTCCACTATGGAGGAGGAAGGACACAAGCTTTAGGTGCGGCCTTCAGAAAGGTCGTAGGCGAAACGAACAAGCACCCAACAACTGTAGTTCTCATCAACCAGACACGGACAAACCCAATGATCCTGTTCGGTGACAAGAGCACAACGGGGGGAGGCAATGCACCTCACTTTTACGCTTCTCTCGAAATCTTTCTCAATCCCTCACAGAAGGGTAAAGTGTTCTCCCCGTATCGCGGATCGAGGCTCCCGAAGGAACTCCGAAAGAAGCTAGGCTTGAAGGTTACGGAGAAGGGGCACGTCGCTGGCTTTTGGGTTCATGCCCGTGTAAACAAGTCCAAGGTTGGAGGAACGCTTGGGCGGGAATGTGACATCTACCTCGACTTCCAAACCGGGATCAATCCTGTAGCAGGACTTCTTGAAGTTCTGCTCGAAGAAGGCGTTGTGGACTTCGATGGTAAGAAGGTTGTCCACCATCTTCCAACTGCAAAGAAGCGAACATTCTCTTCACAAGCTTTGTGGGAGGAGTGGATTCTGGACAATCTCGAAGTTCTCGGGCCGGAAAGTGTGAGGCGCAATGGCAAGAGGACTAAGAAGAAGAGACGTAAAGAAGATTGAGAAAGCCTTTCACAAGGCCACCGAGCGCATTACTGAGGAAGTTTCAAAGGGGCAGGACAACTTGTTCGAGGAAGTTGTGTTTCCTTCTCCACAGTCAATGAATTCGCTGGTTAAGCTTCTAACTCTCACCAATGAAGCTGTCGCAGGTGCTATTTCAGATCACATCAGCGAGCCTCAGAATGAGGGTACTCTTAAAATCTTGGGGATGATAGACGCTGCTTGCGTGGAAATGGCTTCTGTAGTTGAAGCTGAAAAGACTTCTATTTGTCTATCCACGCCTCTTTGGGCGCACGTTATCCTATCCCTCGAAAGCTTTTCAGACGGATTGAAAAATAAGCTTGCTGATCCTGAATGTGGAAAGGAAGCGCGTATTACCTTTACATTGATGAAGGAAATGTCCTCAATCATTAGAGGACAAGCTTTGAACGCAGCAAAGGAGGCTGACAAGCTGAGTAACACTTATAATAACCATGTCGCTTCGATGAAACCAATGGGTTCGGCATGAACTGCTGCTCATTCATACACACGGCAGATTGGCATCTACATCGCTTTCGGAGTTGTTCCAAGAACAACGGACTAGACCGGCTGAATGATGGTCTGTCCGTAGTCGAACAAATTTTTGATTACGCTTCTGAGTACGAATGCCCCATCGTGGTTGCTGGTGATCTGAAACAGCAAAAAGGAACATGGGACCAGCTAGCTCTGAGCGGCCTCATCGACATCTGTGAACGGCACTCTCACGTTCAGGTCCTCGCTCTTTCAGGCAACGGTAATCACGACGGCACAGGGAAAGAGACAACGGGGGAGTCAGCATTGGCTCCCCTTCGCTTGCACATGAGATGCCATTCAGAACCCTTCGTCGGTCGCCTCGACATCTTCGATGAGATGCCCATCGCTCTTTGGCCTTGGCAACCAACACTGGAAGCCTTACCTCAGTTTCTTAGAGATGCTGAGTTCCACGGAGCGAGGATTCTCTTTGGTCATGGTATGTTCGAGGGGTCAGCCGTGGGTCCAATTGAATACCGACCATCGGGGGCACCGCTCAAGCTTTCTGACTTTGGACTTTCAGGACCACCGAAGAACAGGAAGTTCGATGCCGCTTTCTTTGGGGACGTTCACAAGAAACAAAAACTTGGTGGCGTCTACTACTGTGGTAGTCCTTATGCTCAGAATTGGGGCGAGCGGGAAATCGACAAGGGTGTGTACTTTGTAGAGATCGACTGGAATGCTGAGAAGGGACGCATTGACAGCATCAAGGCTACTGAACTGCGGATCAAAGCACCACGGTATCGAGTGATCGACCTATCGAAGCGGCTTCCCAGCAAGGTGCCGTGGGGAAAGTTCAAGGATGACTTCGTTCGTGTGCTTGTTCCAGTGGGAATGAGTCTCAACACGGAACAGGTGCAGGAAGAAACCAAAGCCCGCTGGTTAGAGTTCAGACCAATTCGGAAGGTACAGAAGATCGAGAGAAAGGAGGAGATCAACGCTGCGATGTCTCCAGTGGACATCATCGAGGGCTACGTCCGGGCAGTGCCGCCGGGTGAGGAGTTTTCGGCACGAGACGTAGCAAAGCTTGGACTTAAACTCTGGAAGGAAGGAGGAGCGAAATGAGTAGAGGAAGATTTGAATTTTTCATCTGCTTAGGACAAAACGATTACCACTTCATGTTCTTTGCAGCACGGGTGATGCTGAACGATTCGGAGACAGGCGAGAATGTTCGCTGGTGTCGTTACATGGGCTGCCAAGTATCTGTAGACAATCATCCCATTGAACCGATACTGGCGCGGGTTTATCTGAGTGACAAAGACAAATGGGATACCCTCACCGGGCGAAGACGCGCTTTGGAACGTGCTCTCCAAATGTCGATGGTCGATAGGGAGGAGCGCATCAAAGTTTGGAATCGCTTCAACGAGCAACCAGAGATCAAGAAGCTGGTGGCTAGGGCTGCTGCAAAGTCGAAGAGTGAACGGGAGTGGGCTGCTTACTATGCTAAGTATCCCAAGCGATGCCGATGACCGTCGAGGAGTGTCAGGACTTTCTCCCGCTTTGGCACGGCAAAGGACTAAAGCTTGCACCAAAGGTTGAAGCGGTTACTGATTGGCTTCTCAGTCAGTATCAACCAAGAAATCGGGAATCTCTTCCTCCTGATATCGCTAAGGTGATGAAGGATTTTGGTGGACCGATCAAGGAATGCTTCCACACGACGCAGACGCTCGTGGCGAGCTTGGACAGAGCACAGTACGTCGAAGGCTTTGTATTCAACTGTGCGATCATTCCCATCGAACACGCTTGGATCGAAGTAGACGGGTACGTTGTCGAACTGACTTTACGGTCAGACCCGGAAAGAAAGGGTGAAGCGGTTATCACTCCTGACCCGGAGTGGATCTACATAGGAATTCCTATGGGTACTTCGTTTGTTTTGCATACGATGTTGGAGCGGAAGTTCACTGGCCCACTGAAGTATGTACTAGCAGCGAAGGCTCTTGGGTATCCAGAGGGAGAGTATCATGCTTGCTTTTGAGTTTCTGGAATTGGAAAACTTCATGTGCTTCCAATCCCCCGTGAAGATACCGCTACGGGATCAGGGTTTGGTTGTCATCAAAGGTGACAACCAAGTCAGCAACGTTTCCGATGCGAACGGAGTTGGAAAGACGGTGGTGGCCGCTGATGGTTTGGCATGGGTTCTATACGGACAAACCCTTCGGGGCCTCAAGGCAGATGCCGTCATCAATCGCTTCTCTGGAAAGAAGACGTGCAAAGGCAAGCTAACGTTCGAGAGTGATGGTGAGTTGTGGAGGATCGTCCGTGAGCGCCCGCATCGAATCTATGTCGTCAATGGAAGCAATGAGGAATGGACGGGACCGGAAGCTGAAGAGGTCATCCAGCGAAAGATTGGCATTGGCTTCAAAACTTTCTGCAATGCCGTTGTGTTCGGTCAGGGTGCATTCGAGCGATTTGCCAAGGCCGATCAAGCAACGAAGCTTCGGATGTTCGATGAGATTCAAGGGGTGGACTTCAGAAAGATGAGGGAAGCCGCTGTTGCTCTCCGTTCCAAGATCGAGGCAGAGCAATCTATCGTTGAATCAAAGCTCCAATCGCTGCGAAGCACTGGAGTAGACCTTGCCGACGAGAAGGAACAACTCGAAAGGGAACGAGACGACTTCAAAGCGGCGCAGAAAAAACGGCTGGCAGCGCGTCGTAAGGCGGAGGAAGAAGCGTTGGACGAATACCTCCGGGCCAAGGAAGCTTTCGAGGAGTTCAAGGCAGAACAGGCTAAATTACCGGAATTACAGCGGAAAAAGGCAAAGCTTGAGAAGGCTGCTGAGATTCTGGACGAGATGAGAGACGAACTAAACTCCGCAGAGTCCGAGAAGCGGGTTATCGACACGATCATTGCCAACGAGTTGAAAAGCTTGGAAAAGCTTGTGGCAGAAGGAGTTTGTCCTACCTGCCGCCGGGAGGTGCTCGATAGGGGTGATGTGAATGTCGTGACGGAGGCTTTCGAGCGTGAGGTCGCACCCTCCATTGAAGCTCAGAAGGAAGCTGAGAAGACTATCACTAGGTGTGTAAAAGCTTTGAACAAGGCTCAAGCGAGGTACGACAAGGCTGTTGCCGACAGTGGGGGTGTGACTTCAATCGAGATCGCCCGCTTAGAGGCAAAGTACGATGACGATGCCGAGGACATCCGACGAAAACGTCTGAAGACCCTCAAGGCCGCTGCGGAGAAAGCACGCGACGAGTACCAAAATACTGTAACAACTGATACTTGGGGCGGTGAGCAAGCTTTAGCTAGGATAGTAGAGAAGCAACTGAAGGTTGGCAAGGAACTCAAGAAGCGAGTGAAGGAAAACGATAAGCTTCAACTCAAGTACGACATGGCGGACTATTGGGTGGTTGCGTTTGGTGATCGTGGGATTCGCTCCCGATTCCTCATGTCTCAGGCCGACTTTCTCAATGCTCGACTGTTGCAGCATCTCGAAACGTTAGCGGGTAGCGAAGCCGAAGTGCTCCTCTCACCAGAGAGGACAACAGGAAAGGGGGCAACCAAGCAGCAATTCAACATTCAGACGAAGTGGAATTGGGGCGGAGAAACCTACGAATCAGAAAGTGGAGGTCAAGAACGTCGGGTAGACCTTGCAATCTTTCTGGCTCTTCAAGACTTGGCAGAGAAAACCTCCGCGTCCCCGTTTCCTCTCCGAATGTGGGACCAGCCAGAAGAGGGCTTGGATGCGACGGGGTTGGAGATGTTCGGTAGGTGGATGAAGGTCGAAGCTCGTCGCAGAGGAACAGGTTTTCTAATCACACACAATCCAATTTTGGCGGAGGCAGTACAGGCGGATCAGGAATGGACAGTGCAGCTAACAGAAGATGGAAGTCGCTTAGTGCTCTAACAACAGACAGTACCATCGTCCAGCGAATGTCGAAAAAGATCAAGAAGGGACCCGGATGCTGGGAGTGGACTGGCTCAAAAACTTTGTGTGGCTACGGGCAAATTCGCTTTGAGGGAAGATTGGAATTGGCCCATCGTGTCATGTGGATATTGGTAAAGCTAAAGCGTATTCCAAAAAAGCTTTGTGTGATGCATTCTTGTGACAATCCCGGTTGTGTTCGTCCTACACACCTAAAGCTTGGAACACACGCTGAGAACTCGCTAGATATGAAAGAGAAAGGAAGAAGTGCTGTAATTAGAGGAGGTGACAGCCCGCGAGCAAAGCTTTCTTGGGATGATGCGTATGAGATTAGGCGACTGTGCTATAATGGATTGGCAAATCAGAAGCAGCTTGCAGAGCGATACGGTGTTACACAGCCAACTATTTCTTACATTGTAAACAAGAAGCATTACGTGAGACAGACATAGAGTGGCTAAAGAAAGGAATGTACGATGACAATGTTTGCTTTCGTAAGAGGAAGTCACAGGGCACATGAGATTGCGGAGGACAAAGTTCACACCCGATGTGGACTCATCTTTGATGAGGTGCAGGATATTACCCCTTGTGCGGCGACCAAGTTTTGTAAGGAGTGCCCACGAGAGGATGCCGCTTTTCCACCCGAAGCTGATATTCCAGAAGAGGTCGAGGTGAAGGAGTCCTCCCGTCAAAACGAGATCGAACAGAAGCTCGCTGCTCTAGATTCTCTCTTCCCTAACAATCCGTACTTCTGGAACGCGGCTCTGATGCTGGCCTTTGCAGAACCTCACCGATACGATTTTCGTTGTGATACAGCCATTGCCTTCATCAACGAGGCCCGGAGGATGCGAAAACTCAAAGGGTGAGAGGTCAAAGTTTTTTCTTTCAGCCCTAGACAGCCAAAGCTTGACTTGATAGAGTGAGCACAATGGAACACAGGTCACGGAGAGCCAAGGGAAGGCGGCTGCAAGTGAAGGTTGCCGAAGCTCTAGCTCGTGAATACAGCTTGACGATTGAGGCTGCTCCGCCCAGCAAACCGGGGATCAGGAAGGGAGTCCGATACGTTCCAGAGGGTTCCAATCCTGATCTCCGGGTCCGCGTCGGGGGTCAGCCGGGTGAGGATGTTGCTTTGGTATCGAAGAAGGCTCAAGAGGCGTGTGCAATTGGTGGAGACAAGCTCTACATCGAGTGCAAAAATGCGGAGGCTTGGGACTTCGGAGCAAACTTTTGGAACAAAGGAGGAAGACTAGAGTTCATCATCAGAGCGTTGGAGCAATCAGAGAGAGGCTTGGAGAAAAGGAGGGGGTCTTGGATTCCTGTCGCTTTCTTCTCGAAGAACCACTGGCCGATCCTTGTGGCTTTCACAGCACGGGGAGGCGAGATCATTCGGATGAGGGAAGAGACTCCGATCTTGGTTGCATCGGGATTCATCGTTGTAACCCTCCCCGCCTTTCTCAAAACTCTGGATGGGAGGAGTCTCAATGAAGACCAAAAAGAAAAAGGCATCCAGTGCCTCACCGACTAAGAGGCAACCCCCGAAGAAGAGAGAAGTAGCGAAGGGATCAAGTCAGCCCAAGGGCAACTACTACGCACAGATCACTGATGAGAAGACAGGAGTTGAGCGGAAGGCCCAGTTCCAGTACGTCGAGGATCGAGATGTGTGGTTCCTTGCTTGGGGCATCAGAGACGCGCTGGAGACGAAGGACAAAAAGTACCTCCGTGAATGTATCACGCTCCTCAAGAAGATTCCGGTGCTGCACTGATGGAAACTTTGAGAGAATTGGTGAGGCTAATCGTGCGGGAGTCGGCTTGGTGGCTTGTCGTCCTCTTCTGTGCCTACCAGCTTGGTTACATGACTGCCGTGAATCGAATGAGGGGAGCGGTCTTGGAAGAGCAGATGGTGGATAGCGAGGTCTACAGTGGCAGTGTTCAAAAGGAAAAACCGGGCAAGTCTCTCTGCGAACCAAAGCGTTCAAGACCGATTTCTAGCCAAGGTCAGCAAAGAATCTAGGGAAGATGGTTGCTGGATTTGGACAGCGTCAATCCGAACGGATGGCTACGGTCAGTTTGGTTGGAAGGGGCGGATCATCGGTGCTCACAAGTTTTCGTATATGCTCTTCGTTGGTGACGTTCCCGATCCACTTGTGGTGTGCCACAGATGCGACAATCAACTCTGCGTGAACCCGGACCACCTGTTTCTCGATACTCAGTCAGAAAACGTTTGGGATATGCGGAGAAAAAATAGGAACTTCAGGGCGACGGGTAACATGAACGGCATGAGACGACGACCAGACCGCGTGGCGAAAGGAGAAAAGCATGGACAGGCCAAGCTGACAAGAGAGACTGTGAAGGCGATCAAGCGTTTTGCAAAGCTTGGGTGGAAGCCGAAGGAGATAGCGGATCACTTCGGAGTCGGCCCCTCAACTATTCGTGATGTCCTCACGGGTAAGACATGGAAAGGAGACACAGCATGAAGATGAAAAAGCGAAAGAAGAAGATCGGACTGGTCAACGCACTTGGCGGTGGCTCGGATAAGCCCAAGAAGAAAAAGAAGCAGGTCGAGGAAGCTGCCATCGAAGAGAAGCCCAAGAAGAAAAAGAAGCTGAAGAAGACGAAGAAGACGAAGAAGGGCAAGAAGGACCTCGCTGAACTGAAAGATAAGGTCAAGGCCGAACGTAAGAAGCCGAAGGGCCGCACCATTGAGTTTCTCGATCTGAAGGTGGAGTACGATGTCGAGATTCCAGCCAAGGGCCGCCCGTCCTTGAAACGGATTCCGTTCGACAAGCTGAACAAGAAGAACGCTTCTTTCTTCATTCCGTTCGAGGAGATGGCTCCTTCACAGGTCAACTCTGCCGTGGGTCAGGAAAATCTCCGTGCCGAAGGGAAGCGCAAGTACATCTACCGTTCGGTCGAAGGTGGCTCACGAGTCTTCCGAATCGACTAGAATGGCTGGTGTTTTTTCGAGAGACTACGGCTCGCACGTTGCAAAGTTTGAGGACGTGCGGGCCACAGGGCAGACGATGGGGGGTGCTCTGATTTGTGAGATCAACGGCAAGTCGGAGTTCATCCCCCAAGGCTGTATTGACGACACCAGCGAGGTTTGGGAACCGGGGCACGAGGGGACGCTTGTGATTTGGGAGAAGATCGCAATCGAAAAAGGTCTGGTGTAGAATGTGTTCCCATGAAGCTTGCGACGAAGAGGTGGTTGCTGGCGGCTCTTGACGACATTCAAAAGCTTTCAGATGAGTTTGCGAATGACCCACGGGGAGTCGCTGATGCGTTATGGGAAGTGGGCTTTGAGGTGGAACAGGAACTAGCTTCAATGGATGGGCTACTGCCCAACGAAAGGAGTGATAATGAAGACAAGGCGAGTAACGGTGACGATGGAGATCGAGACTGACATCCCTCTGAGTGATCTTCGCAAGAAGGCGAACTGGCATACTGATGTGTGCCGAAGAGGAGAGCGAGTAGCTGAACCTGTGGATGTGAAGCAAGTCACGGTTCAGGTCGCCGCCAACTGACAAGCTTCGGTGTACCTGCGGGCTAGGCCAGCACATTGTTTAACCGTGAATAGAATACAGGCACTCATCCTCGTTGTCAGCGCAAAGAGCACGAGTAGCCTTTTTTCTTTTCCCTTAGACGATGTCGTGCGAAGTGTCCGCAGGAAACGGGCCGGGTTGCTGGTCCCCGGCCCACCCTTTGCAGATTCACGAGAAGGGGCGGTATGGAGGATAGAGCTTTCAACAATGTCTGGTTACTGCCTGAACTCTGGAGAGCGTTAATCTCAGGTGTATGCTTTGCTGAGAACCAATCCAGCAATAGGCGGTATGATTACTCCGGTCTACTCCAAGCTTTGCTTCTCCTCGATCAGATGCGGGAGGACGACGACATCATCGAGATTCGCCTACTCAAGCCAGATGAGATCGGACTGAATGGGGAGGACTTGGGGTTGAACACGGAAGCTGTGACCGAGGTGCTGAGAGAAAAGCGGGTCATCAACGTAAGACAACTTAGGCAGTTGCGGAGGAGGGCTGGATGAGGACGTTCAACGTTTACGTTACATCACCCAATGGGGCAGGGCGGTTTTTCTCCGTTCCTGCCCCGTTCACTTTGAAGGGCAGAGCTAGAAAGGGGGAGCGAAATGAGAGTCAATCTAGGAACCATCGACATCAGCGACAAAGCACGAAAGGCGATCACACGGCACCTGACCGATGGTAGGCGGGGCAGCTTGGCTGGCCGTGCCGAAGTCAAGGAAATCTTCCAGAAGGCGGGGAAGAAAGCCATCAAGAAGATGGTGAAGGAGTGGAGTGGGAGCGACTGATGCAAACGTTCCTCCCGTATGCCGACTTCGATCAGACTGCAAAGTGTTTGGACTTTCGTAGACTCGGCAAGCAGCGTGTTGAGGCAATGCAGATTCTCAAAGCATTGTGCTTCCCCGGCACGAGTCGGTGGGAACATCATCCCGCAGTGAAGATGTGGAGTGGTTGTGAAGAAGCCTTGGCCCTCTACTACAACACCATTGTACGTGAGTGGGTGCGGAGGGGATACAGAAACACGATGCCTTCCCTGTTGCTGGAGGACATCGTTCTTCCCTCTTGGCTGGGGAGCGAAAGTTTTCACGCAAGCCACCGATCAAACTTGCTGCGGAAAGACCCTGAGTGGTACGGACAGTTTGGATGGGATGAGCCTTCGGACTTGCCGTACATCTGGCCGAAGGGGGAGCGATGAGAGCAATCACTCAAGAGGAGTTCGACAAACTTGAGTGCAACCAGTGTGGGGATTGTTGTGAACGTTTCTACCTTCCCCTCCCAACAAAACTTTGGTCTGGTTGTCAGTGGCCGCTCGATCACTACAACTGGTCCGAAGAAGAAAAGGTAGAAGCCCGGAAGATGGCGATGTGGGTGTCTTTCGGAGTGGAGCCACTGGATGAACCGTTCACCGAGCGAAATAGGATGTCCTGCAAGTGCAACTGGTTCAGACGGATCACTCCAGACTACGGTGTCTGTACTCGCTACGAGGATCGCCCAAAAACGTGTTCAAGCTTTCCTCTCCACTGTACCATTGGGGATGAATTTCCCCGCTGCGTCTACAAAGTTTTCTCAGAAGAGGAGCAAACCAGTGACGACGAAGGCGAGGAGAAATTCGAGAAAGACAGAGAAGAAGCTGAAGTCACGCAAGAACCGATTACTGTCGAAGGAGGAGCGAAATGAATGTGTTGGTGTGTGGATCGAGGACATGGACCGACCGGGAGAGAATGAAGAGCGTGCTTGAAAAACTCCGTGAAGAGTTCGAGGGGGAAATCCACCTCATCGTGGGGGGAGCGCGTGGAGCAGACGAGAGGGCTTGTCTGCTGGCAGAGGAACTTGGGTACACCTACGAGAACTACTACGCACAGTGGGACCGCTACGGAAGGTCTGCTGGCCCGATCAGGAACAAGAAGATGGTGGACATCCTCGTTGAGGAGGGCGGCAAGCTTGTCCTTGCCTTCTTCGGCCCCGGCCCCTGCAAGGGAACGTGGAACACCGTCAAGTACGCCCGAACGAAGGAACTCACCGTCAGGGGGTTCCCGCAGGAAGGAATCTCCGTTGGCTTCAGCACAGAGGAGGACCATGATGGGAAAGGAAGTCGAGAAGTATCGACCAGTGTGGAAGGCAAGTAGTGCGGGAGGACTCCACTACTACGGAGCGTGGTTGAAAGCTTGGACCTTCGATGAGATGTGGCGGTGTGAGCACAGGCACAGAACCAGAGAAGAAGCTCTGGCCTGTGCAATGAAGTGGAAGCCGGGAAAGGCGGATGGATGACGTACAAACTTTGGTGCTGCTGTGATGGAAGGTTCAAGTTGTGGTGGAGGCGAATCCAGAAAGTTTTAAAGGAAACCTACGGAGGAAAGAGGGGCTACCAAGTGGTCAGCGTCGAGGAGTCCGAAGTCCCTCTGGAAGTCTTCGACCGGAGAAGAAGACTGGCAGGATTCGCTGGCCGGGGTAGATGCTCGTTCTGTGGGAGCAGGGACCCCCGGTACGAAGTCAAGCTTGAAATAGAAAGGAGGAGCGAATGAAGGTGACGTTCTCAATCGACGTGGACGACCGGGTCAGGAGGGCACTCCGCGCCTACCGAGGAAAGAGAGGGCTTGCCTCCCGTGAAGAGGTCAGGCATTTCTATATCAGCCACGGAGGAGCGGTCCTCGATGACGTGATGTGGGAATTTGAGAGGGGGGAGCGGTCTGATGAGGAAGAGGAGAGCGATAAAAAAGCAGAGGGGGGCGGGTCCTCCGATACCGTCAGCCCGCCAAGCCAGCATCTTTGAAATCTACCGTGGAACCAACTCAGCCCTGACCAATCTGGTAGCCTCAGAAAGAGATCCGATTTTCATCCCCGGCGGGGTAAAAGACTCCACCCCGCCAGCTTTCAAATCCCCGGAAAAGAGGCTCATGGCTGCAATCCTAGAAGCAGCCCTAGACGACCTCCGCAAGAAACCCACCTACCTATCCAGCCACACCCCCGACGAGAGACAGAGAAAGAACCGTCTAATTCGCTTGAAAAACAATGCGATAGACTGGTTCGAGGACGATGACGACACCTACGTCTTCTCCTTCCCCTCAGTCACACAAACGCTCTTCTCAGCCCACCCAGCTTCCATTCGAGAAGCCCTGAGAGCGTCCCACCTCCTTGAAAAAGAATCACCAGAAATCCCCCGTCAATCACCCAAGAGAATCAAAAAGCCCGCCCACAAGTAATTCCCCGCCTGTTATATGTAAGGGGTAGATTCAAACTACCCCTCCCACCTGATTCAAAAACACCCTCAAAGATTTCAGGACAGAAAATCCAGCAAAAACAACGGGAAGCGATTCCACACAACCCAAAACAAACGGGGAGAGTTGTGAAAAAGCGGCCCTACCGATTCCAAAAACCTTCAGGGGGACACATCGCTGAAAAAGGGGGTAATCTCGCCTTCAAAAGGTCCTAGAGGGGGTAATCCACCCTACAAAAGGTCCTAGAGGGGGTACACGCTTGAATGAAGTATCAATACTCGCTCGTGTGAGCACTGCGGTTGCAATACTCGTGAGTATTCGCACCGCTCACGGAGCGGCGTTCCTTATATAGACAGAAACCCATAGCAGCCCTCCTACGGTGCGAATACTCGTGAGTATTCGTGCCCTCCTACGGTGCGAATACTCGTGAGTATTCGTGCCCTCCTACGGTGCGAATACTCGTGAGTATTCGTGCCCTCCCCCGCCCCCAACTTGACAAAGCTTTGATAATGTGAGACAATATGACCGTGGAAAAAGCCCATTCTAACGGTCACAGACCAGAAAGGAGGAACAGAATGGCGGTATCGAAATCATTGGAGGAGCAGTTGGCGGCTTTGACTGGAAAAGGGGGCAATACGAAGAAAGCCCCTGCCAAGAAGAAGGGGGGCCGCCCCAAGAAGACCGAGGCGGAAAAGATCGTGGAGAAGGTCCTGAAAAAGGGTCCGAAGTGCAACTTCTGCGGGCGTCCTGCCACGGTCGAAGTTCTCATCGCTGAACTGGACGGTAGCCATGTGAAATCGGTGATGCTCTGCAAGGGCTGCACGGGGAAGCGCATGAACTTCAGGAAGGAGGGGTAAGATGGTGGCGAAGAGCACGTTCGTTTCCCCGATTCGGTTCACAGAAACGTGGGAGCGGCTAACCGAGAAACAGAGGGAGTTCGTTCTGGATGCTTTCGATGGTACTTCACAGGACGAACTGGTGGACGCGCTCACACGCATCGACACGATCATCGTCTACCACGGAATGCTCAAGGACGCGGAGGAGCACGAGAGGAACATGGACCCGAAACGCGGCACAGAGGATGAGGACTGCACCTGTCCACAGTGTCGCGGGTTTGGGCACGATGACAGGATCGTGGTCGATCTCCAGAAGGAGAAAGCCACAACGGGGACGCTCATCTGTGAGCTACTCCAAACCTTCATCGACGATGTTCCCCGTAGCGAGATCCTCGATGCAATCCACAGACTCCGGGTGTGGGTCGAGCGGCATCCGGGTGTCAGCCCTGACATTCGTAATCTGAAATGCTCCGCTCCAGACTACGAACTCTTCGAGGTTTGTCCGTGAGTACGCTCAAGCAACTCAGGAAGGTGCGTAACAAAGCTTACCGGCTGTCGATCATACTCGGGGATGTGATCGCAATCCTCAACGGGACTTACATCAAGCGTGTGATGAGAAAGCACGCGCTGAAGCGGGCCGGTAGAGCAACGATGTGGGGCATCCCCGTTTCAAAGCTGAAAGGAAAAAGGAGGAAGCGCAGATGAAGGGGAACTACGAAGAAGGGAAATTGGGGCGAACAGCGGCAGAGAGTCTGCTGGCGGCTGCCAACCTGATGGGAAACGAAGCAGAGGTTGATGCGTTCATGGACACGATCATGCGGTCCCACCGTACTCTGCAACAGGGGGCGGGGCGTTTCATCCAAGCTTTGATCTTCAACACGGCGGAGGACAAGTGGGGCCACGATCTCCGTAATGAAGCGTGGGTGGAGTTCTGCAAGGCAGCCAAACCTCTCGTGTGGGACCACCCGCTGCCGTTCATGTAGCAGGGGGAGCGGCTCGCCATAGCGGGCCTACCCTGCTATGGCGGGACTGCTAACTTGACAAAGCTTTGGGCATTTGGTACAATGTGCCACCATCGAGAAACGGGGATTTCCCCCACACACACAACGAAAGGAGGAAGCGATGGCAGTAGATCTGAAGAAGAAGTTGGCGGCCTTGAAGGCGAAGGCTGCCGCCGCGAAGAAGGAGTCCAACGGGAAGGTGCCGAAGAAGGGTGCTTTCAAGGAGGACAAGAAGGCAGCGGCAAAGGTGAAGGGTGAGGTGAAGAAGAAGGGGAAGAAGGACTACGACCCGGACAAGGAGGAGTTGTTCGGCGGGATGACCGAGAAGGAGATGAAGAAGATCGAGCGGACGACCAATCCGAGGGAACTCGATGTCTCCACCCGGCGTTACCTCCCGCAGATCAACGAGACGTGTGCCATCCTCCGGCAGATCGAGAAGCTGAACGAGGAAGTCTTCTGCGCGGTGGGGACGTTGCTGTTCGACAGGACGGTGGCGGGAGAATTGAAGTGGGCCAACCAGTGTCTCAAGGCCAACGACATGGGGCTGGACTTCAAGGGCGAGGTGGATCAGCCTGTCGAGAAGGTGCTCGACGTTCTGTATCTGGCAGGGTTCTACGTGGCGGAGGTGCAGAAGAAGCAGATTGCTTTGGCCCACCAGACGAGCAAGGCCAAGGCGGTGGTGCTGGCCGGGAAGGATTCCTGCAAGGTTGCCGTTGCCAAGGTGTAAAGCGGCTCGCCATAGCGGGGAGGAAAGTTGACAAAGCTTTCCTCCCTTGCTATAATGTATGCACAGTGAGGGAAGGGATTTCCCCTTCCCCTTAGACGAAGGAGGAGCGAAATGGCAACATCGAAAGACAGAGAGATCGAGAAGCTGCGGAAGGAACTGGCTGCCATGAAGTCGAAGAAGTCGAAGGTGGAGTCGGGTCTGAACCTCTCGGTCACGTCGGGCAAGAACAGGCTGGCCGTGGCGGGGCTGGCCGGGATCAAGGGCTACGTGTTCACGTTCAAGCGGGCGACGATCATGGACATTCTGGAGAACGCGAAGCGCATCGTCGAGTTCCTCGACGAGCACCCCGAGATCGAGGAGTAGACCGCCGGAGCACGGCCCCCTTCGGGGGGCCGCCCCCTCCCGAAACGAACCGCTCCCCGAGGAGCGGCCAGCCATAGGAGGCGAGTATGACGTTGGCAGTACAAGTTTGCCGCGTCTGCCTCCGACCGGAGAATCTCTGCAAGTGTACCGAAGCTCTCGAACGCGCCTATGCAGAGAGTGAAGGTCCTTGGATCATTCGGACGGAGGAGGAGATAGCGGCTTTGGATTGCAGGGGCAGACCATGAGCAAAACATTCAAGGATGATCGAGGCGATGGAGACAAACGTTACCGGCTGCTGATGAAGAAGGCGGAGCAGTCGAGGAAGGAACGGAGGAGGTATGAAGCTTTCAGTCGAAGCGAAGAAAGAACTCGTCAGGGTCGTGGACAACACATGGAGCGCAATCGCAATCGACGTGCTCCAGTGCCTAGCTGATTGCGAAGGCAAGAAGGTCGAGGCGGTCACAGTGGACCGGGAGTCCGTGTGTGACTCTGTCCTCAACTATTGGGAAACGCACGGCGGGAAGATGAGTGACGAACTCAAAACCTTCCTCCGTTCGGGAAGCGATCTGGTCAGGAAGTCTGTCCGGGGGTGTCTGAAGTTCTCCCGTTACGGACTCTGACCGCTACGGGCTGCTCCCTCTGTCCCCCCGGAGGGAGCGGTCCACCTCCCAGCCGCTTAGGGGTCGCCGCACAAGCGGCGCAATCTTTTTTTTAGCAAGCGGTGCAAGACCAGCCGCGAAGCGGCTGCTCATAAGGGCAACCCATAGGTGGGGGATAAGCCGCCTCTCGATTTGACAAAGCTTCAAAGCTTTGCTATACTGTAACCATCGAAAACAACCACGGAGGAAGGACATGAGAAAGACAAAGTATAGATGGCCCGCAATGACCAAGGCACTAGAGGCAAAGTACGAGAGAGCCAGAAAGGAGGTTCCGCGACTCTGGAACGGAATTGTGCTGGGACTCGGGGAAGAGTTCCTGCTCCACTGGAAGAACCAGAGAGAGTGCCATGATAACCGCGACCTCGAAGAAGTGTGGGAGGTGTGGAGGCACCTGACGAGTGGAGGTGGTGCCCGCCCCAAGACCCCGAACGACACCTACCGGATTGCAATGGCATGGCTCCCAAAGCTTGTCCACCGTACTACCTCCGCAGGTGAGGCAATCCGTTGGGTGCAGGGGGTTCTCAACGAAGACGGGGAACTGTCGGACAATGGTATCGCCATCCCCTTCTTTGCCGTCTCCCATCATGGGACAACCCGCGATGCTCTGGAGCACATTGCCATGAAGAGGCATGAAGAAGTCTTTGACATGGGTTCTTGCTAGAAAGAGAGTGTGTGCGCGGCCCCCCGTGGGTGTGGGGGCCGCCGAACCATAGGAGGAGAAAATGAAAGAACTACAGGGCAATGAATTCTTTGATCTGTTCGACCCGGAGGTTCACCAGACGCTCAAGGACGTGGCAAAGAAGTTCGACGCGGACGGGATGATCGTGTTCGAGAATCTCCAGATGGACTCCAGTCAGTTCGGGGAGCGAACTGCCGTGGTGTTCGGGTCATGCTGCACCTACAAGACGGCGCAGGACGCGGAGGGGAAGTGGCTGTACGATCTCCCGTCTCAGAGGCAGTACGCAACGGCATGGGTGGATGCGGTGTGGTTGGATTAACAGAAAACCATAGCGCGGGTCCAGCTTGACACTCCTTCAAAGCTTTGCTATACTGGTTGCAAATGGAGGAAGGAGATTCCAATGACCAGAACCTATGAAGTTTGTGATCGGTGTTCCCGCGTCGTCAGCAAGTGGGAGAGAGATGCGGGCTGGGCTGCCTGTCATGGACGGGGAGTCATCGAGGTCCCCGAAGAGGCAGCTAAGGACTACGAGTCCTGCCGCCTCTGCGATGAGCCAGCCGTCGCTTACGTGGAGTGGGTGAGTGATGCTGATGGGTGGGACCGCAGGACGGGGCTGGCTACGGTGGTCGAACAGGTCGAACGGTTCCCGTACTGTTTGGAGCACGTTCAGACGACCATCTCCGATGGTGACGCTATCGGGAGTGAGCCTGTTGAGCCGCTGACGTTCGAGTTTCTGCTCAATATCTCGCGGAGTCTGGAGGATGTCTATGACTTCTTCTGGTCCTGCATGAAACACAAAGGAGTCTACCACCCGAACCACAGGAAGCGTCGTGGTCTTGCGCGTGCCTTTCGGGGGATTGGAGGAAGGGTTCGCCGAGGAGGGTGAAAGCCCTACCTCATCCACCCGGTAGGCGGAATCTTCGGATTCCGCCTATGGCTGACCCCCACCCGTGGGGCTGATCGTGCGTAGCACGCGGGATCGTGGGGAACACCTAGCGGGTGCTCATAACAGAAACCCATAAGCCGCTAGTCCATTTGACAAAGCTTTTAGATTTGCTATAATGTAGTCACGTTGGAAATGAATCCAACAACAAAGGAGGAAGGTATGCACGCAGAAGGAAAAGTTGGAGTAAGTGAGTTCGTGCGGAGGCAAACCCCGGAATCACGCTTCGGGCACTTCGAGGGAACGTAGGAAGAACTGGTGAAGATGGTCGAGGCAGTTGAAGTGGAGAAGTGGGAGCGTGGCTACCGGGATGGTGTGTGGCTCGTCCCCATAACGCGGAGTGAGCCGTGGGGGGGTGCGGTACAGAGATTCTTCACCAGCATCGTTCCCACGAAAGGCCGAATCATGTACGGGAGGTGGGAGGCGAGGAGGCCGGGTGAGAAACCTGTGATGGTCCGAACGGTAGCTGGTGACAAAACCAGAGCTAACTTCGTGGCAATCGTGCTCTACGAAGATTGGGTGCTCGCGGAAGACAACGAACGGTCCACCGACAAGAAGTACGAGATCATCTCCATCAACGCCTCCCCGTTGGACAAGGATGTTCCGATGACCCCGGAAACGATGAAGCGCAACATGAACCACGAGGCTGGGGGAACGAAGGGAACATACACAGACGAGGAGTTCGCGGAGTCGGAGGCTTTCTGGAAGGCTCACGCAATGGTGGAGAGGTGAGATGCTGAAGACGATGCTGGGCGGACTGGTGAAGGAGGGGCTGAAACAAACGAGTGAGTTCAGGAATCGCCCCTCCGGGTTGTATGACAGGAACGAGGAAGAATTGACGTTCGAGGAGGTTTTCAAACACCTCCTCGATGCGCTAAGAAAAGGATAATCTGCGAGCGGTGAGACGGATACCTTCCCCCGTCACCCGTGTCGAGGGGCAGTCTTTCGGGACTGCCCCTTTTTTTGTCCTCGTCGCTCTGTGGACGAGCGGTGCATTTGACTTGCTAGCGGCGCGCCTTACGCTTCGTGGAGGTCGTTCAGTCAAAGCTTTCCTGAAAACGCGCGGTGCAGCTTTTAACGGCAGACTCGACGCTTTTGGACCCCCCCCGAACAGAAGTTCGTACCCCCTGACCGACCCCCTGACCGGGGGTGTCAAAGCTTTGACGGTGCCGTGAAGTGTCACATGGTCAAAGTTTGTCACTTTCCAAAAGTCAAAGCTTTTCGACCACTTAGGGGGGAAGGTTCAAGGAAATTCGACCTTTGTGTCAAAGCTTTGACGGTAGTGCGAACAAACGTTCACGATAGGACGTCAAGGACCGTGCCAAAAGCTTTGAACCTTCAAAGCTTTGACGTTGGCACGGTCCTAGCTACCATTCCGAACCATGATCGGTTCACGTTCCCCCCCTTCGGTTCCCCTTCGGTCAAGCCTTCCCCTTGGAAGGTGAGGAACCAAAGGGGATTCGGCACCTTCCAAGGTGAGCAGTCAGGGATTGCAGAATAATCGTGGCTCCTGATTGGCCGAACGAAGGTTCGGTCACGTCACTCCAGTTCTGATGATCGAAACCTTGGAAGGGGTGACAGGGAAGGGGAACCCTTCCTACCGAATAAGAACCCAAAAGCTTTGAACCTACAACGATCAAGGGAAGGTGAGAAATGGCTACTGACAAAACTGAGTTTGTTACTCCTGAAGGGTTTGTTTTCTACGTTCCTACCTCTGATGCCGATGTAATCATGCAACAGAGGAAGGAAGGCCGTCGAACCCTTCTCGAAATTCTAGAAGGAAGGGGATATGAGCCTTCCGAAGTGACCGAACCTTCCGAACCCTTGGAAGTGGTCAAAGGCTCCGAGCCTGAACTTCCGATTGAACTTACAGACGTGGTCAACGAACCGAAGGTTCAAACGAAGCCACTTCGGAGAACAATCGTTGACCGTTCCCGTGAGTCAAAGCTTGAAGAACTGACAAGCCTTCTGACTCAACAGAACGAAGCTTTGAAAGCTCAGTTGCTTGAACTGAGGAAAGAAGCCAACGGGAACGAACCTGAAGCCAACGAAGCCACTTCGGAAACGGTCAACGGTCCTGTCACTCCTGAAATGGTCGAAGCCTTTTTCGTTTCCATTCTGGCAACAATCGGAAGGGATGTTAAAGCCTTCGTTTCCACGTTCGTTCGGTTCACCTTCAAGCTTGTTTCCTTCACCTTCAAGCTTGCCACTTCCCCCCTTTGGGTTCCTATCAAGTGGCTTGTCCGGTTCGGATTGTACCTGAACGGAGTTTCCCCTTCGGGAACGGTCAAGCCTTCAGGAACCGTCAAGGCTTCGGTTCCTTCCGAACCTTCCGAACCTTCGGGAACGAAGGGAACGAAGGGAACGAAGGGAACGAAGGGAACGAAGGCAAAGTCAAAGCTTATCCCTGAAGCCACTTCCTACAAGGCTTTGACCGAACGAATCCGAACGAACTTTGGTTACGGTGCCGACCGTTGGCTTTGTGGCTGGATTGCAAACGAAGGTGAGGAACCGGGAGACGTTCCCGAACTTTCCAAAAGCCCTAGGATTGCAGACACGTTGGCTTTCCTTCATGCAATCAAGGAACGTGTTTTCAACGGGAACGAAGCTTTGACCGTCAAGTGGTACAACGAACACGTTCGGCAAGACAACGAATGGAAGGTTCGGAAGGGGAAGGCTTCAGCTAACGTCTACATTTCAGAGTGAAGCCAACGAAGGGGGGAACGTTCCTCAGTTCCCCCCTTTCCTGAAGGGAAGGTGAGGAATGAACATCAGGAAGGCAAGGGGAAAGCTTTACAGGCTTGCAAGGGTACTCGGTGACGTTCAGGCAATGCTAGACGGTCCCGAAGCCTACGTGAAGAGGCTTGCAAGGAAACAAGCCTTGAAGGCTTCGGGAAAGTCGATCAACCATGCAATCAGAAGGAAGGGAAGGTGAGGAAATGGAAATGAACTTCAGAAGGAACTACAACGATCAAAGCTTGATAGTTCCCCTTTGTGGACTGTGCAACGAACGGACAACAATCAACGAATTAACCGTGGCTACAGTGCAAAGGGAAGGTGAGGAACCGAAGGTGAAGGCCGTGTGCTTCGATTGCTTAGGAGCCTACTCCGACTCTGAAGTGTCGAAGATCACTCGGACGTCAATCGTGAAGGTTCGACCTTTTCCCGTTCGGGAAACTGAAGGGGGGGAACTGAAGGAACGTTCCTTCGGTAGAGTTCACCGATTCAACGTGTACTGACAAAGCTTGAACAACGAAGGGGGGGAAGGGGGGAACGTTCCCCTTCCCCCCTTTTTCTGGCTTCGTTCCTTCAATCAAACGTCATTCTAAAAGCTTTGATATGCAACGAACGTGCCACTTCCGAACCGTCAAAGCTTTGACACGTTCGGGAACCGTTGGCACAAAGCTTGCAAGCCAACAGACGTTTGGCCTAGTCAAACGATTCCCCTTCAAGGAACGTGCCAAGTGGCTTCCCCTTGCCAAGTAAAGCTTTGACAAAAAGTGGCACCGTAGCAACGAACGTGCCAAGGCCAGTAACAAAATTTGACCATGCACGGCTAGCACGAAGCCATTTTTGGCTGACCGACCCCTGACCGGGGACCCCTCTCCGCACGAATTTTCGTTCGTACCCCCTCTTTAGGACCCCCTCGAAAATATAGCGGAAAAATCTATCAAAACTTGGAAATTTGGCGGAAAAATTTATCAAGTTTTGAGGACTGCCTTAATGCGAGCGGGGGGAAATGGTGAAATGTGTGAATTGAAAAAAGTTTCGTTGTGCAGTGGAAGATTTCCGCTCGGCGTGCTAGGGTCCCATGTGTAAGCTGGCAGTAGGTCGAATAGCTAGAAAGGAGTATGCACGATGGAAGATGCCGAAGTGGTCGAACTGGTCATGGCCCTGTCCCGCGAGATCGGGTGGAGGAACGAGGAGGAGTGATGGACACAATTGACGCTGAACACTGGTCACGTCTACAAGACATCTGGAAGCGACTCGATGACCTCAAGTGTGACATTCGCGGCATTGGGGCCGACGACCAGCGGATTGATAGCCAAGTGGATGATGTGGTCGAGCTACTCTACACGGCACAGTGCCGCGTGGAGGAAGCGCAGGGTGCCATCGCAGACCACTATGACGAGATGATTGAACAGAAAAACCAGCGCATTGAGGAGCTGGAAGAAGAGGTTGCCAGACTAAAGAAACCCGGCTCAGTAACCGCAGCCCGCGAGACTGAGGAGGAGTGAGATGAGGGCTACCGACACGCGAATTGTTTACGGCGCTAAGTGTACGTGGTGGGACGTAATCCAGACCGTCGCTACGCTCCCCCCGCGCATAGGAGATCGTGGTCTGGCGGGTCTACCATGCTGCCCACACTGCGACAGCGTCCTGATATTTGAGGTGGATGCCGCAACCGCGTGGCGCAACGTGGACGAATACGAACGGGATGGTCATCCGGGTTATAGGGCCATGATGGAGTGGGCATGGAAGAAATGCTTCCCGTCGAGGGTATGGACTTGGAGTTCGAGGACGGTTACGGCTTCCGCATCGACTACATCAACGTGAAGCTGCCCAATGGTGAGATCGTCCTGTCCGAGAAGGAGGAAAGGTTGCAGATCAGCAGTGATCCACAGCACCTCCGCGATGCGATGGTACATCTCGACAAGCTTGCCGAAGAGTGGATAAGGAACGGATGGTCTGTCACCCGTTCGCCTGACATCAAGAAGATCGCAAATGAAGAGCGAGAGAGGAGGGCGAATGAAGGCTAAGAGCACACTGGACTTCCTTCCGGGGTACAACCGGAAGAGGATGACAAGGCGGGAAGACTACGACACGAGCAACGAAGCTGCCGACAGAGTGTTCACAAAGCTTCGCCCGTTGCAGAAGAGGGTTCTGGCTGCGCTTAGAAAGAAGCCGATGACTGACAGGCAGCTTGAAGCTTTGCCGGAGTTCGAGGAGTATATGTACTCCACAGTTCGTAAGCGGAGGAGTGAACTTTTCCAAGACGGGCTGGTCGAGAAAGCCGGAAGGGACCCGGAGACTCGAATGACGATCTGGAGGGCTGCAAGATGAGCTTTGAAATCTGGAGGTTCTCCTGCAATTTCCTCCGCCGTGGAGTTTTCATCTTCTTCAGGTTCGGACCTAACAAGAAGACTGGTGGCTGGATAGATTACAGAAAAGTAATCGGTTTCTATTGGCCTTGGTGGGGTTGGCTGGTCAGACGGGAGGAAAAGCGAAGGAGGCAGAAAGATGGGGTATCTATTTCTGACGGCGAAAGACGGTAGTGAAACAATCATCAATCTTTTGCACGTCAAGATGATCTGCACCTCCCGTGAAGGTGGAAGTGAGATCCGAATGAGCGATGGTGGTTACTACACGACAACCACTTCCGTCAGTGAGTTGAAGAACCAAGTTGTTCAAGCCCTGCGGCAAGCTTTGTTTGGTCTAAGGGGTGTGTGATGGGCGTCGAATTCGGAGTTGATGGTCACAGTACACAGGACAAGCTTGCCCGAATGACCGAGAAGGCTCGCTTGCTGGACGAGCATCTGGTAAAAAGGACGGCAGAGAGAAACGCAATCATCTTCGAGATCGAAAGGATGGCCGAGAGCTACAGGGCGGAAGCAAGTGAAAGCTTGAAGGGGGCAGCTAGATTGCTGTACGGAACCATCGCCCGTGAACTGGACGGGATAGCCAAACGTTTCAGGGGAGAGTTCAATGTCAGAGCAGTTGAAAGCGGAGTTGGACAAGAGGATCAGGGAGAACACGGCACTACGGAGAGAGAATCGGGGAGCGAAACTTCGGATCAAGCATCTGGAGATTGAGAATGAAAGGTTGACGGACAAGCTTCGGGATGCTGGACTGGAGCCATGAAGCGTAGAGAGTGGAGGATCGGGATTTCGATGGCTACGTTGGGACAAGTTTTGTGTGGGATTGGTGTCCATGATTACAGGCTGGACACTTCGTCAGGCTCGCTCGACTCGACTTTCCGTATCTGCAAACGACCGGGTTGCCACCACAAACAACGGTGGGTATCCTACGAGGAACTACCCGACCCGCTCTATGGTCGGGCAACAGGAAGATGGGAGGACATAGAGGAATGAAAAAGCTTTGTTTTCTGCTCATTTTCTTTACATTCATGGGCTGCGATGGCAAGTTCAACCCAATCACCAAGCAGCCTCGTCCGTTGCCAACCGCTGCCGTAGAGGTGCCACAATGAGAAAACTTTGTTTGCTGCTGGTTTTTCTGTTTCTTTTCGGTTGTGGTTCTCTGGCCCACAACAATGCAGACCCACGACCAGACCTCGCCTTGCCTGATCTTTGGGAGGAGCAACCTGCATCCTTCTACTTCGCACCTCTGGCAATCGAGGATCACCCCGACAGTGATGTTGTACGGGAGACGGAACGGTCGATCCGCTACCTCAAGAACCACTACCTCCCGTACCTCGGGATGTACGAGGACGAGGAGAATCCTGAGATCACGTTCCATACTATCCTGTTCGAGGACAACGACGACATCAACTTCGGGCGAACGTATCACCTAACCAAAGCTTGCCGAATCGAGTTGAACGAGGACAGGATCAAGGAAGTTCCAGTTCTTTGGGACCGTGCTCTGAAGAACACCTACGTCCACGAAGCGGGTCACTGCCTTGGCCTTGTTGTCACACCAACAGAGTCGGCCCAAAGATCACCGGGGGACACGCTTAACCATTGCCGTCATTTTGACTGTGCCATGACGATTCGTGGGATTGGCAGTGACCTCGATCAGTTTCTCGGCTGGCTGGAGAATGTTGGGAGTGACGAGCCAACTTTCTGCCGCCACTGCGAGGAGTATCTAATGAAACGCTTGGAGGAGAGGCACAATGAGCAGGAGAATGCTTCGGTTGCCCACTGAGAACCCCTACCCGTTGGAGGGATCAGCGGCAGTACCGGGAACAAGGGCTAGGGGTACTTTCACCAGTGAAGAACTCGTCAAGCAAGTTTTGATGAGGTTGGCCGAGAAAGGCTTTCTGCGTGACGACACAGACGAGCGGCGAGAAGGCATCCTCAAGACGGTGAGTGAAGTGATGACGATCACAGATTCGGAGGAAGAATGGAAAGGGTTCCTGTCGTAAGCTCGAACATCCACAGCGTCGGGTACGATCCAGACACCGAGACGCTTCAAATCCAGTTCAAGACAAAGAACGGAGGACCGGGGTATGTCTACAACTATCCCGGTATTCCAGCCTCAAAACACGAAGATCTGATGACTGCTAAGTCGAAGGGAAAGTTCTTCGCAATGGAGATCAAGCCTCTCACCAAAGGTGAGCGGATTGAAGAGTAGGAGAGTTGGGGTCCCATCGGCATAGCCTGTTGTGAACCGTGCGTACTTCGACCTACGCCAGCCCGCAACGTGAGTGCTCCGGTAGGGACCCCGACACCAAATTATGACGAACGAACAATTTGAGGAACTTCTAAACGAGATCAGGATAGGATTCGTGACTCTGAGTTCTGCCACACTGCACGGGTTTGACAATCTGGCGGAGTGCTTCAGAAAGTCACAGCACCAGTGGACTTCCCCGCATCAACTTGTTGACAAAGCCGAAGCTTTAATGGCAGATGTGAGGAGACACTATGGGACGATCAAAGACTAAGAGCAAGAAGCCGACGCAGGAGAAGAGGGCTAAGAAGAGGCGTGGCAAGAATCACAACTGATGAAGCCACCGGGACATACGATGTACCACTGTGACACGGGTTTTGCCTGTGGTTCTCTTTGCCTTGTCGGAGATACAGTTTGTGCCGCCCATTCAGCACCAATCTTTCGGAAGTGGAATGGAACAAGGTACAACAGGACATGGAAGCTCAATCGTTTGGGAGGAGCGAAAAATGCCAAGAGCCAGTCCGTAGTAAGTCCTCAGAGAAAAATTTCGATCTGAAACCCAAAACCTAAGAGGAGAAAAGCGATGTCTATGAAAGTTTTGTTAGGAGTTCCTTCCCCCTGTGAGTGTGCGCCCGGATTGGTTGAGAACCTGATCGAGGAAGTGCTCGACGAGTTTGCCTATCCGCCGGGACAGGAAGACCTTTGGGCTGGAATGTTTCTTTGTGGCGTGCTGATGAGCCGCCAAGACATCCTCGACAAGCTTCCGAAATGGCCCGGTACGGATGTTCCGATGATTACCCCTGAGACGGTCAAGATCGGGATTCTCTCGACATGACCCGCTTTGCGCTTCTGCTGGCTCTGCTTGTCCCGGTGCTGGCCGGGGCGCAGACTTCCATCGACGTTAAGGCTGCCGTGGCTCGCGCTGAAAGTGCGGCCATTCGAGCCGAAGTAGCCGCAATCAAGGCCCAGCAAAAATCCACAGTGGCTACAGAGGCAGCCGAACGTGCCGAAGCGGTTGTCAGAATCATGGAGGTTCCTCCAAAGCTTGAAGTAACTCCAGAGGAGCCTGTAATTACAGAATACACTGCCCCCTTAACCTTCGTACCTCGTAGAGCGTCAATGGGCGGAGGAGGGGGAACTGATGCGTGTGGGGTGGACCCCGGAGCCGTTACTACGGACGGCTTCGGGATGTACGAGATCACGAATATCGAGAGTGGCACGAAGATCAAGCCCTTCAAGGTTGGTGGAACGTGCAACGCAATTTCTGCTCTCGATGCCTCGTGGATTCTGCAATACGTGGTCGGAAAGAGGGAGTTCGACTCGTTCCAACTTTTAGCCTGTGACACTACAGGAAATGGTACGTGTTCGTCTCTCGATGCAGCAAAGATTTTACAGTACATGGTGGGTAAGATTGACAGGCTCCCCGCTGCTGACCTCTGCTGCTCCGACTGGCTGTTTTGGCCCGTGATTTCGGCTCTTCCCGTTGGTGTGGATCTTGTGACGGTCGCTCCCAATTTCGCTGGAGGCGTCTGCACGATGGGTTCTGCTGAATATACTTGGGAAGAGCCTCCTCCTGACGGAAGGATCATAGGCCAGAATTACAAGGGGATCGTGATCGGTGACGTAACCGGAAACTGGCAACCTTGTGAGGAGTAGAGATGAATGTGTTTGTGACCATGCTGATTCAGACCGCTCTAAAGCTTTTGGGCGAACTCATCGTTGCTTTCATCGAGAATCTTCGGAAGGCAAGGATGGATGATCCCGATCTCGCTGGTGTGGTTCTGAAGATCGTGCAGGGAATCAACAATGACCACCCTGAGTGGGACAACGAACAGAAATGGCGTTACGCAAAGGACGCCGTCATCCAGTACGGCAAGGGCCTTGGAAAAGATTTCAAGGATTCGCTCATCAACACGCTGATCGAGCTTGCCGTGCAGAAAGTGAAGCTCAATGGCTAAGAAATGTGGTGGAGGCAAACGGAAGAGGCAGCGCAAGGGCCAAGGGGCGAAGTGATGAATCACCACATCCATGTCTACTTGGTTGCAGGGTTACGGGAGTATGACTTCAAGGATTGCACCGAGACAGAAGCTCTGCAACGCGCTCTCGACAACGCACTGGACGGCAGAAAGAAATTCAAGCAAGCTGACTGTGTAGTTGTCGCGCTCTCTCCTTCTAACCCAGCAAACAAGACACAGTCGAAACCAAAGGGCGCTCCCGGTTCTGTGTTCTCGACCAGTGATCTCAGAGGAGGATCAAGGTGATGTCCGACGAGACACCAAAAACCCCTGTTGCAATGGAAGCCGCGTACAAGGAGGTATGCGAGCTTCGTGCAAAGCTTTCTGTGGCTCAAGAGGCTATGGAGGAGCGAGCCAAAGCGCACGACCTGACGAGGCGAGAGTTGGATCGCGCTGCTACGGTTCGAGACAACCTTAAAGAGCAACTCGACAAGGCTCTGCAAAAGTTTCAGAACGCGACTTTGAAGGCTTGACTTTGGTCTTGGCTACTTTACCCTAGAGAAGGGTGGATCGCTGTCCGCCTTCCTCCTTGGTGACGGGGGCTAGCCCCCCTTCAGGCCCCCGTCACCAACCCAAACTTGGATTTTTTAGAACAGGGTGTTGACTTTCATGGGAGAGTTGTGACCAAAATATGCACAATCCTCTTTCCCCCTCGTGGGGCGGCCCTGATGGTGGCCGAAGTTTTGTCCCCCGACCATCAGGGTCGCCCGCCTCGGAGGAAGAGGGGATGAGGAAAGGAGAGAGAGGATGAGAGATCAGAGGTTCTTCGGGGTTCTTACAACCCTGATTGTGCTGACGCTTCTTGGGCTTATTCTTCTGGCGTCTCCAACTTACGGTCAGGAAACCCCAACCGACACTCCAACGGACACGCCTACGGAGACTCCGACAGAGACTCCAACGGATACGCCTACGGCAACTCCAACAGACACCCCAACCGAAACACCGACACCCACCGACACGCCTACAGAGACTCCAACTGACACTCCAACGGACACGCCTACCGACACACCTACTTCGACGCCAACCAGCACTCCAACAGCAACGCCAACAACCACATCTACGAACACTCCGACACCAACAGCTAGACCCGCTGGTTTCATGGGACCAATCTCATCGTGTCCAAGTCCTCCTTGTTGCACAAACATCATGGGAGGTCTGACCAAAGGTTTGAAGACGGTTTCGGTTAAGCAGACAGGCACGGCAACTATGAAAGTGATGTGCCGCGTCTGTGACGACTTCAGTTGCCCGTTTGTGCAGATTGGTTCTGACATTACCGATTCAGCCGCACTCCTGACCTTTAGTGACTGGTGTTCAGAGTTAAAGCTTTGCGTCGATCCTTACACAGACGGCTCTTCAATGGGATGGGTCCGGTCTACAGGCAAATAGGAGAAAGTATGGATATTTTAGCAGCGGCAATGGCCGCTTGGCTCATTGGAGCGCAGGACAAGCCAACCAGAACTCCCCGTCCACAGAGAACTCCACGCCCCACCCGTACTCTGAAAGCTGTCCCTACCATTGGAGATAAGGACCACGGGGGCAAAGGAAAGAGTGAGAAGGCCAAGGCGGCAGACAAGAGCAAGACGAAGGACATTTGGAACAACGCCAAGCCAGAAGACGCTCCCGGTCAGGTCAAGAAGCTGGCCGAGATCACGCAAATGTGCATGGCGGACAATCCAACAAACACTGACAAGTGGGACAGAAAGTGGGGTAATGCCAATGGTCGAGGACGTGTGCTGAAGAAGAGTGGCAAAACTTTGGCTTTCACTACTCTTCCTCCAGCGTTTGAGGAAAGCGTCAGGAATATCAACGGAAAGATGTACTGCCCGTTCGACATCATTGTTCTCAACACTCAGGAAGCTGACGTTCAGGACGATGGTATTGCACTCTACAAGACGTTCTCAATGGACGTTGTGGGCGACTTGCAGGGAATGGGCTATGATGGCCTCTACGTCATCACACCAAAGCGCATTGGCGATTCGGACGACAAGCTTCCCGGCTACTTTGTGACTCTCGGTGAACTCGGGTTCACTGAGTACGTCTACAAAATGGACGTGGATGGAAATGCAACGAAGTGGCTTTACACGGTTGACTTCAACGAAGTGCAGACAGGGATGATTCTCGATGCGGCGAGAGGAGGGGTGTGATGAAGTTGGTCAAATTTTTGCTGACTCTTCTTCTGCTAGGCTCTCCAGCCTTCGGCCAGATTTGGCCCACTCCCCCTGCTGTAACTCCGACTCCTCAGACTGGTGGCCCTATCGCCGCTGATGTTGTCATGTTTGAGGGGACGTTCGAGGACACGCTTGAGGTTCTACACTTTTACGAGGGCGAATTCACTCCCGAGACTATCGAACCCACATGGGTTGGTGTATTTCCCTCCAAAGGTGGTGGCTTAGGCAACCTTACCCGTGCGCTTTATCAGTTGAACCTCTACGACATTGGAGCAGAACCGGGTGACACAATTCTTCAGTGCCTTGTAGGGCTGGTAACTGAGGAGGTTGGTGTAGGCTTCTCTGACGGCGAGGTTTACAAAACTACAGTTCCTTGGGAGCCTGTGCCGGGGCCTACATGGTGGACGGCTGCTGGGGATATAGTAAAGCTTTATGGTTTTTACGAAGATCCTGGCATTATAGAGGATGCGGGATTTGAAATGACGCCTCCTCTTCCTTTTGGTGCAACAGACCCCGGTTGGCCCACCTCAACGATTGGGGACTCGACCGTCATCTACCGCTCGCCTTATACGAACCTTCGGACGTGGGAAACTTCGGGAGGTGACTGGACTGTTACCGATGGAATTACTGGCATCGTTTGTGACACGGTCGATGAGTGGCTAATCCTTGATGTTCTGCCTTGGTGCAAGGACGCGGTTGAAGGTGGTGGAAACGGGGTTGTGCAATTCATTTTCAAACGTGCCTCAGAGGATGTAACCGCAGGGGTGTGTGGCTACTCTGGAACAGACCACGCGGACGAGAGCCGCCATCCAGTCTTCGGCCTCAGTCTTCTTCGTGGTTCTGGTTTTGGACAGGTCGAAACGTGCTCGTCTGCTCCGTGCGCTTCTCCCCGAAAGCTTACAGGAGCAACTGTTGGACGAAAGACTATATCCATCAACAACGAAGAGGGAGCCTCAGTTTCGGTCTATTGCCGGATCAGCAGTGAATTTGCCGCCCCTCCCGTTGTGATCGACAGCACAACGACTTCCGAAAACATTGTCTTCGATGATTGGTGCGAGGAAGTCTGGTACGAAGTAACGGCTACGTGCGATCCTTGCAATGTCACAGCTACTCTACGGATCGACAAAGGAGCTTGTTTGTAATGTCTAAGGGGGCTAAACCCAAAGTGAGTGCGGAAGTTCCCTCCGCTCATGGAGGGAAACGCCCCGGTGCTGGCCGACCAAGAGGCTCAAAGAACGCACCAAGGCCCACTGCTAGTTCACTTGCTAAGATGTCACGTCGGGAAGCTCGTGAAAAATTTAAGGAGCTTCTCGAACCAGTTGAGCGCGCCGCAGCAGTGAGGCTCACTCAAATCTTGCTAAAGGAAACAAAGGATCGACCAGACCTCGCGCTGGAAGCGTGTCGGTTGGTGTTTGAGTTCCGTCAGGGCAAACCGGCTCCGATGGAGTGGCTGGACGAGATGCCAGAAGGACTTGTGTCCGGGCAACAGCAACCTCAGATCGGACAACAAGCGAACATTGGCGTCCTGATGATCGGGGGAAACGAAGAGGAGTACAAAGAAGGTCTTCGTATGCTCCGAATGAAGATGAGGGGAACTGCCGAGCCTCAACAGGTTGACCTCTCCAAGATTCCTCCACCCCTTCCAGCCCCCGTGCAGTCCGACGTTGTGGACGTAACTCCTGAAGAGGAGTCAGAAGCGACGGGAACCGATGGCGACTAACGACGTTGATTTCAAGTTTACTTGGAAGATTCTCTCTTGGCCTGAACAGGAAGAAGGCTTTCTAACAAAGCTTTTTGATCCTGATCGCCTTGGATTTCCTCTCGATCCTGACGAGAAGATTACTTCCGAGCGTATTAGAAGAGCCTTGGAATCTCCTCAATTCCGAGATGAGTTCAGACGGAACTTGAATGAGATTGTGGAGGAAACGGCTAGAAAGATATTTCGAGAAGCTTTGGAAAAGGGTTTTACGGCCATTGAGCTAGAGCCAACACCATGAGTGAAGTAGCCTTTGATCCGCTTTCGGTAATCGACGACAGCACTCCTTGTGCTTTTAGTCGGTTTCCTCAGACGGACGACGAACTTTGGGAGTTCGTGGCAACGGTTTGGGGCGTTGAGATCCCAAGGAAAAAGATTTGCCCCCAGCACTGTGCTCCGTTCGATGCTTTTGCCGATGCCTTCTTCTGTAAAGCGGAAAACGCGATCTGGCTCGCAAGCCGTGGGTTGGGTGGCAAGAGTTTCCTTCTTGCTACGCTGGGCCTCACTGAAGCAGTTTGTCTTGGGGCGACGGCAACGGTCCTTGGTGGATCAGGCGCACAATCACAAAACGTTCACAGGTATATGCAAGATATGTGGAGTTACCCTGCCGCGCCACGTCAATTGCTTGCGGAGGACCCCACGAAAATGAGGACCGTTCTTAAGAACGGTGCCTATGTTCAAGCTTTGCTGGCTTCATCCACCAGTGTTCGTGGCCCTCACCCTGTAAGGCTTCGGTGCGACGAGTGCCTCACTGGAGATTCACTCGTTCTAATGGCTGATGGTTCTAAGAAACGTTTGGACAGGGTAGAACCCTCAGACAAGGTGGTTACTTTCTATAGGGGTTGTTTATGTGAGGGTGTTGTGTTAGCCTCTGAGTATAAGGGTGTCAGAGAGACACTAAAGCTTAGAACGGAGGCTGGTAATGAAATCGTCTGCACAAAAGAACATCCGGTCCTCGGAGAAAGTGGTTGGCGAGAAGCGTCTACCTTTGCAGCGGGGGATTACATCTGGCTATCCGATAACTCTGCCGACGTACTCCCACCGGGACGTGAAGAAGTGTCTCGACTGTGGGAAAGCTTTGAAGCACAAGATGGCTCGGCTGGTGACGGGGTACTGCAAAGAGTGTCTAACGGAGAAGGTCAAGAAACCGAAGTTCTGCGAAGAATGCGGGACTCAGGTTGGAAGCCAATCGAAGCTTTGTCGGCCCTGTTGCTTCAAACGAAGGAAGAAGTCAAAAGCTTTTTGCAAGGATTGTGGAACCGAATTGCGTTTAGCTTCTACGAAGCGTTGTCGCCCCTGCCACCTCAAGTTCATGTCCTCGGAACGCATGGTTTCGAGGATGTCGGCTTCCAGAGCTACGGCTATGAAAAACAGGGAGGAGAGATCGAGAGCCGAAACACAGGCGGCGGAGCTTCTTCGACTGTTCAAGATAAACTTTCGAGAGCAAGTTCCAGCCTCCCGTTATATTCTGGACTTCGTTCTGGACGACTACAAGGTTGTGATCGAGGTACACGGGGCGTATTGGCACGACAGGCCCGCTGCGAAGAAAAGGGATCAAGCAAAAAAGAAAGCTTTGGAGAAGAGGGGTTGGCAGGTTCTTTTCTGGCGAACCGAAAAGCTCCACCTGTGGTGGCTCGATCTCGTGTCGCCTCCATTCAACAAGCTGGGAGAAGTGGAGTCTATGATATAAGAGTTTCTCCTGGCAAGAGCTTCGTCGCTAACGGTATCATTGTTCATAACTGTGACGAGATGAAGCTCGACATTCTCGATGCGGCTCTAGGCCAGCCGATGTCGAAGGACGGAATTCCCGCTCAAACAGTAATGTCCTCGACGCACCACTATCCTGACGGTACGGTCACAGAGCTTCTGAATCGAGCCAAAGAACGTGGGATGCCCGTCTATAACTGGTGCTACCGGGAAAGTATGGCCGGGGGCTGGCTTTCCCCTGCCGATGTGGAAGCCGCCCGTGCTCGTGTTCCACTGGCAATGTGGGATGTTGAGTTTGAGCTTCAGGAGCCGAGTCCTGAAGGACGCGCCATCCAGCCACAAGCTGTAGAGTGGACTTTCGATCAAAGCTTGGGATACTTTGAAGGCCAAGCGAATGAAAAGATCGTGCTTGAACCCCCACAGGAGGGGGCTAAGTACGTGACCGGGGCAGATTGGGCGAAGGAGAGTGACTGGACAGTCATCATTACGTTCCGAATTGACGTTACTCCTTGGAAGCTTGTCATGTTCGAGCGGCTTGGCCGACGCCCTTGGCCGGAAATGGTTGAAAAATTCAATGACAGGCTTACTCGCTACCGAGGTGTCGGCGTCCACGATGCAACAGGGCTGGGAAATGTTGTGGATGACTTCGTGACCAACAGAGCCGCCAGAGGGGAAGTTTTGGTGGGAAAGAATAGGGCTGAAATTTTCTCTGAATACGTTGCAGCACTGGAAAACCGTGAAGTGGTTGCACCGAGAATTGACTTCATGTATGCAGAGCACAAGTATTGCACGGTGGATGATTTGTGGGGGAGTGGGCACCCGCCTGATTCCTTTGTTGCTGGTGCGCTGGCATGGCGAGGCAAACGTTTCAGCCAGTCTACGGGAACCGTAAGGTCCATTGTGTCCCACCCGAAGTGGAAAGAGCGGTCGGACGAGAGGATCGCACGTCGGCTTGAACCTTGGAAGTTCGACTAGGAGTGGTCATGTCCCGAAGCAAAAAGCGAATAATGAAGACCGGGGGAGCCGTTCAGGTTTCCAAATCAACGGTCGTCAAAGAAGATCAAGAACCACTCCTGCCGACGATGTTCGTGAGGGTCATTAAGGCGGCAAAGCCAGTGACTTCTACTCCTCCAAGTCAGCAGATTACAAACGATGACTTCAGTTCGTACTACGAAGGCGAGGTTGTCGTCCAACCTTATGTAGACCCTTCTGCGCTTCTAAACCTCGCTCAAGAGAATCCTGTTCATTGTGCTTGCATCACTGCTGTTGCGGCTGATGCTACTGGCCGGGGTTGGAAATTGGAGTGGTCTGGTCAGCCTGATCTTAGGATCGAGCAGAAGGATGTGAAGCAAGCACAGCAAGAACTTTGGCAAAAGCTTGAAGACATTACACCAAATCTCACGTTTTCCGAACTCCTTCGTCAGGCAGTTTGGGAGCTTCGGGCAATTGGGTGGGCCGCTTGGGAGGTCGCTCGTGACAGCAGTGGCGAAATTGGTGCTCTCTACCCAATTCCCGCCCACACCGTTCGAGTTTTGAAGGACAAGACTGGTTACATCCAGATTCGAGGTGGCAAAGCTCGATATTTCCGAAACTTTGGTCAGGAGGGCGCGCTTCCAGAAGGTGTGGAGTTCGTGAATGTGGATACAGGCGATGCTTCCCGAGCCAATGAACTTCTTTTCTTCCAATCTTACCATCCACGAACTCCTTTCTATGGACTTCCCGATTGGGTTTCCGCCGTTTCGTCGATGGCTGAGATGACTCAGATTCGAGAGTTCAATATGTCGTTCTTCTCAAGTGGAGGGATGGCAGACAGAATCATCACTGTAAAAGCCGATAACGAGGCAGTTGCCGATGCGCTTGGTAAAAAGATCGAGGAGCAAGTCCAAGCTGCTAAAGGTCTAGCTCACGTTTCCATAGTAATCAGTGGAACGACTGATGTTGAAGTTCGTGTGGAATCAATGAGCCGAACCGAGGGCGATAGGGATGGTCAGTTCAGAACTCGGCGGGATGACCTCGTAAAAGAAATTCTCATGGCCCACAGTGTTCCTCCATACAGAATCGGCTTTGCCGAGCTAGGAACTCTTGGAGGATCAGCAGCCCGTGAAATGCTTCGAGCCTACCGCTTTGGGGCAATCGAGCCTGTCCAGACAATCATCGAAGACCGACTAACTCAAACTTTGTTCGGTCAACAAGGCTTGCAGATTCCATCAAGCATGAGATGGGTTCTGCAAGACGTTGATTTTGAGTTGGTTGATTTGAATCTTCTCATCGCTACCCGAGGAGTTCAAAATGGTTTTGCCACTCCCTCACAAGCTGGACAGTTGATGGGATTCGAGCCAACTGACGATCCAGCGGCAAACCGTCTCTATATGGATGGTGTTCCTATCACTGGAGATGTTCGTGAAGGCCAACCATCTGGATTATCTACAGAGCAACCAAGCGGATTGCCAGAAGGAATGGCTCCGACCGCCCCGACACCGATGGAGACTCCAGCACCACAGAGCGGGGGCAATGGTCGAGGAGGAACGATTGAGGTTGCTTCCGCGTGAGAGGTGAGATCATGGCAGCAATGAAAACGGAAAGGGGCATGAAGTTCCCCTCCAAAGCCTACGCATACGTTCCAGATGCGTCCAAACCTTCAACATGGAAACTTCGTCTCTGGTCAACCCCGACCAGTGGAGTGACGGCCCAACAGGTAGGAGCCGCAATCGCAGCAGTGGGTCCCAAAGGCTTCCGTGGGAAACGAGTTCAGATTCCGAGTTCCGCGATGGGTTCCGTGAAGCAAAAGATCAGGGGGGCTTTCAAAAAGTTGCACCCCGGTCGAATGCTCCCGGCAGCCCTCAAGAAAAGCTTTGAGGCCATCGAAAAAGCCGTTGAGCGGCTGGAGAAATCGGACAACGTCCTGAAAGCTTGTGGGGCCTGTATGTTTCCGACTCTCCCCGATGATCCTCTCTGCCAGTGGTGCGGAAGTCCTCTCGCAGAAACAGCCGAGGAGCTTATGAAAGAAGAAGTAAAGAAGGTCACTGGAGGAATCGAAGAGACGGATCGCAGCTACCGCGTTCGTGTGACGGCCCCGAAGGGCTTTCTCAAAGGAACCATGCGTCACAAGGAAATGACAGGTGGTGTTACAGGCTTGTTCGGAAAAAAGTCAGCTTCCGGCAAAATGATTCTGCGGACTCTAATCTTCGACAAGTCGGCGTTCAAGGACACCAGAGCTGTCCGGGCGTGGATGACCCGCAACAAGGTCAAGAAAACCGAGGATGGGTACGAGCAGCCGACCTTCCCTCTCTGGCTGGAAGACGACAAGGAGTTCGTTCTTGTAAAAGCTTTGATCGACTCCGATCAGGTTGCCGAGTACAGCTATATGCAGATCAACCGAAAGGATGGGGTCCGAATCTCGCTGGAGCACAACGGAACCGAGTGGTATGTCTCCAGCCTTGGATTCAGCCGTGATCCCTACCCAACGATGGAGCAAGCCGAAGCGTGGATCAACGAGACGCGCTCGACGGTAGAAGCCTCGAAGAACAAGTGGTCGGAGGGTGCCGTTCTTCCTCTGGATGGTGGCCCACAAAAATTTGTCATTCACGCTTCATTTGATGGCTTGTCGCAGAAGGAATCCACAGAATCCTTCCCGATTCTCAAGGAGAAGTTTCAGCCTGTGTTTGATGTACGATTCGGAACCTCACGGGATCGCAGTGGGTTCTTCGGCTGGCGCACAGACACAGATCTCTCCAAAGCTTGCCCGATCCTGAAACGGGCACCGGGTCCCGCGTTCTGGCTAGACACCGACAACGTGGCCCCTAAAGTCATCAAGACAGCCGGAGCCTACCCTCCCGTCTCGACATATCGTGAGACATTCGTGATGGACTATGGAGAGTGGCGGCTGCGGCACGCAACTCCCACCAATCTTTCGATTTCCATCGAAAGTGCTCTCAAGAAGTTTTCCGGTGACGTTGAATTGGTCTATGACGAAGACATTGGCTGGTTGTGGTTGCCCGCTGCCAAAGCTTCTGACCCCGGTGATCGAATTACTTGGGCCAAGAAGGAACTGGAGTGGGTGATCGTTCCAGATGGTGCCACACACACGAAGATTGACGTGGATGCCTCCGCGACAAAGCTTCGTCAGTACAACGTTATCAAGTCCACCGGGGAACGTCGATTCACTCTCGGAGTAGCTTATCCGGTTGCTGAACTCGATGCTCACAAGGACTACATGACCAAGGAGCGACTGGAAGAAGCTGCTTGGCTCTACATGGCGAAGTGTCAGGACATCGGCTTGTACCACAAGGATGGAACAAGTGGTTCCGGTCAAGTGGTGGAGTCCTACATCTATCGGGGTCCTGATTGGGAAGTTGGAGATCAGATCATCAAGTCTGGTGACTGGCTTCTCGGTGTGCTCTGGAGCGAGGAAGCTTGGGAAGTTGTGAAAAGTGGAAAAGTGAAGGGTTACAGCTTCCAAGGGCTTGCCAAGAGGGTAATTCGAGAACTCAAGAATGCCGCCTAAGATGGCTGAAGAAATTACAGAGAGTGCTGCCCTCAGTAAGTTGAGGGAGGTCAAAGACATCAACCGTCTGTTTGTTGACGTGCGCTGCCGCAAGTGCCGCAAGCTTTTCTTCAAATGGTTACCCGTGCAGCAGATCATGTTTGAGGTCAAGTGCAGTCGGTGTGGGCACATCGAAACTCGGAATATGTGCGGCATATTGACGCCGGACTTTTTTCCAGAAAGGGGTTGCAAAAAACAAAACAGCGGATTAAAAGTTGGGACCGATGAGGAAGAAACTGAAGTGTCTGAGCACCCTTCAAGAGTGCCATCGAATGAAGCCATTCAAACTTTTGGAGGGTGAACCATGAGTCTGTTCAGCTTTACCGTTGCAGACAAGCCGGAGACGGAACTCGAAAAGCTCCAAGTCGCCCGCGTGGATGCTGTCGAGGACCCGGCAACAGGCCGATCTTTCATCATTACGAAATCGGAAGACACGGCTGAACTGCGGGCGAATATCGAGAAGCTTGCGAAGAAGACCGACGAGGTACTTCGCAAGATTCACAAGTCGAGTCCAAAGCTTTCGGACGAGGCAGTTGTGACTTCTCTCAACGAACTTTCAACGCTACTCGGTACGGAGAAAGACGTGAAGTTCGAGTACGCGAAGAAGGAAGAGGGTGATAAGCCCTCCGATGCTCCGGCAACGGAGGCCACGAAACCCGAAGACGACAAGGACAAGGTGGAGACACCGGAAACTCCGGCAACAGAAGCCGCCAAGTCCGCTCCCACTGTGGAGGAGATCGCCGATGCCGTCATCAAGAAGCTCGAAACAAAGCTTCAGAAGGACGACGGCAAGGAGAAGAGCAAGCCAGCTTCCCAGCAAGTTCAGGCGGGCGACGATGTGAAGAAGTCGAAGAAGCCCGATTTGGGAGAGGGCCTGTTCGAGAGTGTCGTCTTCTCGCAAGAGTAGACGGACAACCTCAAATCTTTTCTGAGTGAGGAGAAGAAACATGAATCTTTCACAGTGGTTGGAGAAGGCAACTTTTACGACCGACGACATCGACCCCTCGATCACCGCAGGAGCAGGTGGGCTTCTCTCTCCGCGTCAGACGCAGCAGTTCCTTCGCATCGCAATCGAAGCACAGGTAATTGCGCGTGAGGCCCGGATCGAGACTTCCCCCTCTCCGAAGTTCGAGGTTCCCCGGCTGGCAATGGCCGACCGCATCATGCGGGCTGGTGTCGAAGGTGCTCGCGTAGTGGATGGTGACAGGGTTAAGCCCCGTACCGGACTGATGGAGTTGTCCACGGTCCTCCTGAAGGGCGAAATGCCCGTCACTGACGAACTGTTCGAGGATCAGATCGAACGGGGTGCCATCGCAGACACTCTGATGATGATGCTCGCACAGGGAGTCGGTCGAGACATCGAAGAACTCGCCATCAAGGGTGACACCGACAGAACGGCAGCCGATGACGGTCTGCTCGGAACCAGCGAGCGGGAATTCATGGCGTCGATGGACGGTATCGTCAAGCACGCGCAGGACGACTTCGATGCTGGTGTTCTGGTGGACGCGAGCACGATCACGAGCTACGAAGACCTCTTCGCAGCAATGATCGAAGCTTTGCCTCCGCGTTATCGCCGGAACTACGGCCAGCTTCGGTTCTACGTTCCTGTGGTAGTGGCTGACGGCTACCAGAAGTCCCTGTCGGCACGCGGAACAAACCTTGGAGATCAGGCGATCATCGACAATCTCCAGACCCGTCTCGGGTACAGGGGAATTCCGGTTGTCTCCGTTCCTCTGCTGGACGGGGAGAGTTCGATCAACGGGACGGCAATCGACTACTCGAAGTTCTGCTTCTTGACGCCTCCGACGAACATCATTTTTGGCTACCATCGTCGGGTCAGGGTCGAAAGGTGGCGTGATCCGCGTGCGGGTCTGACCAGCTACTTGCCGACTGTCCGGTTCGACGTGAATTGGGTCAACCCGGAGAGTCAGTCGGTCATGGCATCGAATGTGGACATCACCGTCTAGCTTTGAGTAGGCCCCCGGTTCCGCTGGGGGCCTCCTCAAACCAAAAGTTTGGAGGAGAAAAGAAATGAGAGATCCAAACAGAGGGAAGCTGGTCGGGTTCGGTGAAAGCTCCCCGTTTGGCCTCGGCAGCATTCCGTTTGCTGTCCTCAGTCAGACGGGCGATGGAGTCACGGGTGAGCAACTCGTTTTTGGTGATACGGTTGATGCTGAAGTCTACGAACTCAGTGTCGTCGCCACCGATACGACTGTGAACACGGCAGACGACGAACTGAACAACACCAACGGCTTTGCCGTGGTGACGATCACCGCACATGGGTTGTCTGTGGGTGATCTGATTCGTGTCGAAGACGAGATTATGAAGATCATCGAAGTCATCGACGTGAATACAGTTCGTGTCTCTCGTGAGCACAGTGGAACGACGATTGCTGCTCATGCCGATGGTGAGGACATCCTCAAAGCTGCGGCGGCTGCAACTGCCGGGGCGAAAGAGGTGGGCCTCGGGGCTGACGTTACCAATGCGTCAGTTACGACTGCTCTGGCTGCGGTTATCGACGCTGAAACCAACATCGGGTTGAATGCCGAGAAAATCGCAGATGACGAGTTGCTCGTGGCTCTTTCGGCTGGTGCTCAGAATGCTTTGGCGGTGTCCACGGACTTTTCCAACGGTACGTGGCTCACTGGAGCAAACATGGTTGCCGGGGTCAACCCGAACGATTCGGTTGGCCCGATGGTCGTTCAATCTCGTGTGCCTCTGGCAAACGAGGTTGCGGCAGCCAAGATGCACTTCGTTCTTCCCTTCGCTCCTGTCTACGTGGGCGTTCTCGTGACGGTCACGGCAACCGGGGTCCAGAAGGTGTGGGACGGACTCATCACCATTGTTGGGAACAGAGTAACTCTCGACGATGGGGCGGCAACGGAGCCTTTCGCAGCTACCGACACGATCCGACTGGTCGCACTCCAGTAAAGAAAGCTTGAGAGTGACCGGGGGAAAACCCCCGGTCATGTCTCAGGAAGGGCCGAGATGAATGTCCACTCTCGTCACACTAGACCAAGCGAAGGAGCGGCTGGGCATCGCCCCGGCTAACACGACTGAAGACGTTTCCATTCAACTAGCCCTTGATTCTGCCGAAGAGCATCTCGTTGAACTCTACGGCTACACCTTCACTGCTGGCGAGAAAACAGACATCCTACGCAACAAGAGACTTCAAGACCAAATCTTTCTAGCTTATCGGCCTGTAACCTCGATCACATCAGCCAAAGCCCGCTACCGGGGAGCCGATTCAGAGGTCTACGATCTTGAACCTGACCTCATCGACCCGGACGAAGGCATCATCGCCCTTTGGCCTGATCCAGAAGCTTTGTTCCCACCTAGCTACTGGTACAATTACTCTCCGTTCAACATCATCACACGATGGCGGTATCAAAATTGGCCTGTCGTCACCGTGGTCTACCAAGTCACGGCACTGGAAGAAGCAACTGCTCCTGTTTCCTTGAAGGACACTGTTCTCGATCTTGGAATTTACTGGCATCGTCGGGGAGGCGCGGCAGAGCATCTATCCTCGAACATTGGTGGAGTTCAGGAAACGTTTCTGGCAATGGGAGTTCCCCGTTGGGTGGCAGCACGAATACCACATAAACGAAGACAGTCTGTGCGGGTGGTGTAATGAGACGGGCTAGCTCCCAGCATCTTCTGAAGGAGCACGTCACCATCCTTCATCCTGTAATAACCACCGATGGGATGGGTGGGCACACAGAAAGCTTTGTTCCAGAAGCAACTATCAGGAGAGCACGATTCCAAGCTTTGAAAGGCGAAACAGAAGCTTTCTTCGCCGGGACGATAGAAGCCGATGGCATGACTCAGGTTTGGGTTGAGCCTTATCCCATTCCCGTAGAGAGTGATGATCGTGTTCTGGATGATGAGGATAAGCAGTGGGAAATCGTTAGCATAATGAACATCGAGGGTCTTCAACGCTTGACGTGTAAGGACATCGGAAGGGAGCCATGATCTTTCGCGCAGACTTAGTGGGCTGGCGTTTGCTTCTCTCAAGATGGGAAAAAGCTGCCTACCTTTTGAGTGCAGCCGCACAACTTGATGCTTTGAAAGAAGTTGCTGAGAAAATTGCGGAAGCAGCCCGCGAGATGGCTCCGAAAGCTTTTGGTGATCTGATCGAGTCAATTGTTGTGGAGGAACATCCAACTTGGGTAGCTGTTCTCGTAAAAGCACCCTACGGAGGTTACGTCGAGTTCGGAACAAAACCACATTGGCCGCCTCTTGAGGCTGTTAGGGCTTGGGCTGAATTGAAGGGCTGGACTGCCGAAGAAATCCAAGCTGGAATTGCTAAGAAAGGTACTCCCGCTCAACCTTTCTTCATACCAGCTTGGGAAAAGTACGAAGATGAAGTTCCGGTAGCCTTTCGTGGAAAAATACAAAAGCTTTGGAAGAGAGTATGATCTCCTTCGAGGAAGTGCAGCAAGCGGCTTACAACCGACTTGTTGGGGATGTAACCCTTACTTCAAAGCTTGCTCAAGGTGCGAGCAGCGTCATGGATCAGATGGAGCAAGAGCCTCCGTATCCTCTGGTTCACCTCGACTACATAACAGCTACTCCTTATTGGGTCCACGGTGAAACGCCTACAGCGGATACTGCCTATTTGCACATGGCTGTCTGGTCAAAGAAGAATAGCTGGGCCGAAGCTGACGCGATTGCGCGTGACGTGGTCAGACTTCTAGGGCGGTATCAAGTAGTGCAGGGAGACTACAATCTTCAGTTCATGTACGGATGGGCACACCAAATTCGCTCCCCGGACGGCAAGCTTCGTCAGATTGCCTTTCGGTTCAAAGTTCTGGCTCTCGATCCGTAGGGTCTTGGCTTTTGAGGCAATCTCGCTTATAGGAGAGAGTGACGATGGAAAAGAAGAAGGTTTTTTTCTACAAGGGGTACACGCACCGTCACGAAGGCGGACGTATCGCAACAAGTTGGGGGAGAGGCTTGGCTTCTCTTCCGGTTGATGTAGCTGATCGGCTCATCGCAGAAGGTGCTGCGACTGATCCGAACGCCCCCGCACCAGTTGAGGAAGAAGAAGCTCCTACTGAAGCTCCAGAGAATCCAACGGAACCATCAAACGACATGGAGGACGTAGGAGATGGCAATTCTTGAGATTCCCGTAACGACGGTCGAGCGGTTCGGTGTTCTCGATGTTTCGCCGGGAGAAGCTGACGAGACAGACGGGAACTACCCTGACGGCAACGACTACAACAACAACGAACAGGATGTGATTTTGCACATTCACAACACAGGCGTAGTGACACGCAACATCATCATCGAGTCCATTGACGATCCCTACGGTCGGCAGGAGGACATCCCTATTGCGATAGACGCTGGGGACACAAAGATTGTAGGCCCTCTGAGGTCCATAGCCTTTGGTCGGAGAGTAGCTATCACCATCAGCGAGGACTCGACCGATCTCAAGTTTTGGGCGCTCCGCTTCAAGTACAACTAGGACCGGGGACGCTCACTAGGAGGACTTTCAGATGGCAACGGAAGCAATTGCTGGCTTTAAGTCGATGGTCTACATCTCGCAGACTGAGGATGGAACCTACAACCGTCTGTGCGAGTTGAAGGAAGTCACTCTCAGCATCGAGCGTGATACCATCGACGTGTCCAACCACTGTAGCGGAGGGTGGAAAGACAACATCAACGGGATGGCTCAGTGGAGCGCGTCGGCGGAAGCTCTCTACATCTTCGACAACACGGCACAGGAAGATGTGTGGGATGCCCTGATCGACGAGAATCCACTGTGGTTCCGCTTCGTTCCTCGTGGCTCGGAAGGTGTTGTCGGTACGCATTACAAGTACGAGGGTCAGGGGATCATTACTTCTTGGGAACTCTCCGGGCCGAATGACGATGCGGCTGCAATCAGCATCGAGATTCTCGGTGTAGGCCAACTCGACAGAGCAGTTCTGGAGGCGGGTGACAATCCATAAGTAAAGCTTTCAACGAAAGGAGAGCACTACGATGCCAAAGTTTCGCACAGTTCCGTTTGATCTGCTGGACAGGCCACGGAACATCAGGTTCGATGTCAATGCGCTGGCCGATCTCGAAGAAAAACTCGGGATCGGTCCCGCGCAAATTTTTTCTGAGGAACGTACCGGCTACGCCACGATTCGTGGTCTGCTTTGGGCTGGTATAAAGTGGGAAGACAAGAGGATTACCGTCGATAGGGCGGGCGAACTCTTGCAGACTTTCCTCGAAAAAGGCGGCGAGTTAGAGAAGCTGATGATGCCTCTGGCTGAAGCTTTGACCAACTCAGGTATCTTCCCTAGAGAGGAGGAGATACCTGAATCAAAAAACGAGGAAGCGGGGGGGACGACGAAGGAAAACCCCTCCGTACCTTCAGAGAATGGATAGACGCTGCTTTACCTGCTGCGTTGGGGCCGTTGGCACTCTCTCACGATGAATTCTTTCGGCTTACCGTGAGAGAGTTCAATGAGCTAATTGAGGGCTACAAGTGGCGCGAGCAGCGAAAGTGGGAAGAAAACGCGGTCGTTGTTGCGACAACGATTGCTCCACATCTCAAGAAAGGGAAGAGTCTTTCACCGAAAAAGCTTTTACAGAAGTGGGGTATAGGGGAAGTTAGCCGCGAAGACAAAATATCAAAGTTTGAGGAGCTAAAGCGACGACTCGAAGAACGTCAACGACGTGCTAGGATGGCGGAGAGGAACCTACGGTAATGGCAGCATCGGGGGCAGCTAGCTCAATCGCGTCGATGATGGTTCGGCTCGGTGTCGATCCGAAAGCTCTCTTCGTCGGTTTGGCTCGCGCCACAAACGCGATTCTTGCATTCAAAGGCAAAGTTGGCGGTTTGGCTGCTGCTGGCTCTGCCATTGGCATAGGCTTTGGTGTCGCAATCGCAAACGTCATTGATGAAGCTCGTGAATTTCAAGACACGTTCACGAATGTTGCAAAGACGGTTGCTGGAGACGCGAAGGAGCTTGAGCCAAAACTCGGTGATCTGGCTCGTCAGTTCCAGAGGTTGTCAACGACTATTCCGATGACAACCACTGAGATCAACCGGGTTGGTGAGATCGCTGGTCAGCTTGCTGTTCCAATCGACTTCATCGAGACATTTACCAAGACAATGCTTGGAGTTGGTGTCGCAACCAACTTGTCTGCCGAAGAAGCTTCGATGGCAATGGCAAAGCTTTTGAACGTAACGGGGATGGGGTATGACCAAATCGAGAATTTGTCCTCCGCTCTCGTTCAACTTGGTAATACATCTGCGACCACTGAACGTGATATTGTAAACTTTGCCGTCAGAATGGCTCCGGCAGCCAAACAAGTTCAACTAACTGCCGATCAAGTTTTGGCATTTTCAGCTAGTATCTCAGAGTTGGGTATCTTGACTGAAGCGGGGGCTACCGCAATCAGCCGTGCAATTGTAGATATGTCGGCTGCTGTGAGTCGGGGTGGCACAAAGCTTGCTGTTATGGCGGACACCGCTCAAATGTCCGTCGAAGATTTTTCCACAGCTTTCAGAGAGAAACCCGCAGAAGCCATCCATGCTTTCTTGCGGGGTTTGGGGGAGCTTGGAGTTGAGTCTGGTAAAGCTTTCTTGAGACTGGCGCAGTTAGGTTCTACATTTGTTGGTCAGCGTGTTCGTAATACTTTGCTTGCGCTTGCTGGAGCAAGTGACAAGTTGAAGAAGCACCTTGCTGATGCTTCTTCCGAAATGCTTCACGCACAAGCTTTGTCAAATGAGTTTAATCGTAGGTTGGGCACCCTGACGAGTAACCTACAGATGCTTGGAAATTCCTATGTTCGGATCAAACAGCACATAGGCTCGATTTTCATACCCTCGCTCACAGACGCGACCAAAGCAATCAAAAAGGTTGTAGACCGCATAGGTGACTGGACTGAAGGCTCTACTGAGTGGGAAGACTCCACCAAGAAAATGTCTGTAAAGCTTGGATTGGTGACTGTTGGCGTAACAACACTCATCGGTACTTTCTCCCTCCTAATTGGTGCTCTTCAGCTTGTCTCCAAAGCCATCAGCGTAGTAGCCGTACTCAGGTACGCAAGCATTTGGGGGCTTGTTGCTGTTGGAATCGGTACTTTTGTATCACAGGTCATAAAGTATTGGGACGATATTGTTATGGGCACCAAGCGCGCAACTGCGTCGGTTGTAAGAGGTGCCTCCATCGTCGCAGAAGCTATTGCGTATCTTACTGGTTGGGATGGCTTGAAGATAAGCGCAGCAGCTTGGGAGGAGTGGGCCGATTCCGTTGAGGAGTCAGCCTTTCGTGGCTACTCGGCTGCTACAAGCGGACCTGAAGGGGGCAAAGACGAAACAGGGCCTAAACCACCCGAACAGATACTTGAAGAGGCTGGCATCGAGTGGGCGCAGATGATGGGGGAGCACGTTGAAGCCATCGCTTCTGCCATTCAAGGACTAGCAGCCATCGACATAAAGGCACCAAAACTGAAGTGGGACGAAGAGCAGATCAGAGATGAAACTATAAAACTCTTGGAAAAGGTCTTTACTGATCTCCCGTTTGAAGCTTTCGAGAATATGCCGCCTGAGTTGCAGGATTTTCTCGATCTTCTGAACCGGCTTAAAGACCCCATTAACACACTCCAAAAAGATTTGTCGCACTTGGAGACAATCTGGCAGCTTAACGGCAAAACACTGGAGTATGTCTCAAATGTTTGGGATCGCTACGACACCGAAATTCAAAGCTTGTCGCGTAACATGGACAAGCACGGCGCAACAGTTGTGAAGCTGACAGACGAGCAAGCGGCCTTTGCTAGGTCGTTCGATGTTGTCGGCTTATCCATAGACAATGCAACCAGTGAGCTTACGTCGTTTTCGTCAGCGGAGGACCAACTCAAAGCGGTGATTAAGGGCATACAAGATGCTCTCCCCATTCTTGCCAAAATGTACGGCCTAAATAGCCAGATGGTTGCTAAGTGGCGCGAAGAGCTAGAAGGCTTGCAACTTCAACTAAAGGCTATGGGGGAAATAAAAACTGAAGTCTCACTCGGCGAGGTGACGCAAAACTTTGACAAAAGTATAAGAGGTGCCGAGCGTCTTGCCGCTGCTTACTGGAGTATTGGAGAACCTTTCGATCTCCTTGAAGCAAAAGCTTCTGAGTACAGGTCCGCTCTACAAGAAATTTATGAATCGAACACTATCGACAAGAATGCGGAGGATGTCAAAAATCTTTTAGTAGGCTTGCAAAATCTTCGGAATGTCCAGAAAGTTTTTAATGTCATCGAAGGCTCGATTGACAGCGTAGCTAACTCGATCACCTCGACGTTCGATCAGTCCCTCGAAGGCATTATCAACGGAACTGTTTCCGTCGAACAAGCCTTTGCGAACTTAGGCCGCAATATCGCTCTGATGTGGGCAAAGACAATGGTGAACATGGCTGTTAAGTCTGCTGCTCGCTGGGCAAAAGAGAAAGTTTTGATTGCTCTGTCTAAATCGACGAAAGCCGCAGCCGATCAAGCCGAAGTTGCATCACACTTAGCCAAGGAAACTGAAAAGACAGGAATCACAGCAGCCGGAACAGCTACCCGCGAGGAGCTTACTTGGTGGGAAGCCACGAGTGCTGTGCTCGCAAAGTGGTGGGAAAAAGCCGAGTGGCTAGGGACCGAAATACAAAAGACAGCTATCTCCATTTGGGGTTCTGTCCAGCGTAACGCAATCCAGATGTGGGAGTTTGCACAGGAGAAAGCTGGAAAGCTTGCTGAGACGGCACTCTGGATAATGACTGAAGGCTGGAAGGCTGCCGTTACTTGGGTGACGAACACAGCATTGTGGGGGCAAGTCACCGCTCTTTGGGCTGTAATCGCACCCCTTGTTGCTTCGGCAGCAAAGTGGCTCCTCCTAGCCGCAGCACAGATGATCTCAGCAATCATGGGGGCTGCTGCCTCCGCTGCACAGATCCCCTACATTGGATGGGTGCTAGCTATCGTGGCTGCTGCGACTCTGGGTGGCATACTTGGAGCTTACCTCTCTTCGGCTGCCAAAGGTGGTGTGCTAGGCGAAGATACACTCCTCTTTGCTCACAAAAAGGAAATGATCCTCCCGCCTGATCTGTCGGTTGGCCTACAGAATATGATTCGTGGCAAGGGCTTCTCAAGTGACGACTACATTGGAGAATTGGGAATCGCTGGTCCTACGGAAACTAGAGAAGCCCCCATTACATTTATAATTCAGGCTGCCGATAGCAAAGACGTTAAACGTTTGTTCATGCGGAACGGCCCAGCGTTGGCAAAAGCTGGAAGGAAGCAGTTCCGTAATTTCAACAAGGACACGCGGATTCCGAGGAAACGAGGATGAGCAACCGAGTCTTTCCACCCGATGAGGCTTACCTCACGGACAAAATCGCGTGGAACAACACAAAGACTCCTCTGTTTACAACTCTGACTCAAATGTCGAGTTCGGGGCGGGAGTCTCGTGTAATGCAGGAAGTGTATCCTCGTTGGCAATTCGAGGTGGAGTTCAAAGGTTTGTTCGATGATGAACCTCATGGCGATCAAGTCAACGCAATGTACGCCTTCTTTTTGCAGCATCATGGGCAGTACGAAACGTTCCTCTACAAGGACACACAGGACAATCACTTGGAAGAGCAGCAAATTGGTGTTGGAGATGGCACACAGCGGGTGTTCCAGATCGTCCGTTCGATGGGTGGCATATTTGCCGAGCCGATCTTCGACATAGATGCAAGCTCTCTTGAAATCTATCACTACATCGGCGGAATCAAGACGCCGATTCTGACAGGCTGGGAGGAAGACAACGGGCGTATTACGTTCGATCTAGGAAACGAGCCGACAGGTCCGGTGCTTGTGACGTGTGACTTTTACTACCGCGTTAGGTTCTCCTCTGACGAGCTAACGCTTGAGCAACTTCTAACCGCAGTTTGGAGATCGGGGACGATTACCCTTGTCTCAGTCAAACCATGAAACTGGCAACCAAAGAATTGGTAAGCCTCCTGACTACTCCCGGTCGCCGGGAGTTCTGGATGGCCGACCTGTACCGCTTTCGTCTAAAGTCTGGACAGGATCTCCGGTGGGCGTCGTCTGACGTAAACGTAAAGCTTTCTTATCGAGACATCATTGTCGGGTCCCACCCGATTGCGTACTTTCCCCTCAGTGGTGATGTGCTGGATGAACTTCCAGCGGCACACGACGGGAGAGCCTACAACCTCACGTATGCCAGTGACTCCCCGTTAAACGATGGTAGTGAGGATCAGCAATGTGCCGTCTTCAATGGAGCGGACTCCGTAGTTGAATTTGACCTGTACGGAGGATGGTTTCGAGTCCTTCGTGCGTTTACCTACGAGTGTTGGTTCAAGGGGGACAACAGCGCAGACGGCACACACAATCAAGTTTTGATGGGGAGCAATGCTGGTGGTTTTCAATTCTCATGGGACCAAGTTGGTAAAGGCTTGAATGCTTCAGCGGGGTCTATAACCAACCTTGAATGGATTGGAGCGGAGACTATCCAGACAGGCGCTTCAAAGCTTTATCCGGCTGGAGGGGTTTGGTATCATCTCATTGCAACTTGGGATGGTGTTTTTCTTCGCCTCTACACCAACGGTGTTCTTGACAACCAGAGCACAGAAACCGATCTAACTCTGAACCCTTATGATGAGTATGTGAAAGACAACGATGTGGGCCACTTCCGCATTGGTCTTGGCCCTGAAGCTTTGTCGAGTACAGCTTGGCTTGCTGGCCGATTGGCTCACGTTGCAGTGTACCCATATTGTATGCCCCCGGAACAGGTGGCGTACCACTATGAGGCGAGGAACGGCATTCTCTTCAGGGCCGACGGGCCTCCGATGGAGAGAGAAGGAGTTCGAGAAACGGTTGGAGTCGAAGCAGCGGACATGGAAATGACCGTGTTCCCCCGCGCCGAGGATATGCTGCCTTCGATTGAGGAAAGTGTCGGGAGTACCAATCTGACAATCAGGAAAGCTTTGGCAAATCACTACTTCGATCTCGCTGATGTGACTCTCTATCGTGCGTTTGCGTGCAATGTCCTCTGGCCGACTCCTTCTATCACGGCAGATGTAAACTATGCCGCACATACGAAGTACAATCGTAATGTCTCCGGTGGAGTAGTTTGGATCAACGAGGACAACGCTCTAGGCGAACCAGATGGGTCTTTTGCGTATCAAGATTTGATCCAAGGAGATACCACTAAGCCTCTGATGTCATTCGGCCACAACTTTGAAGTTCCAGCCGATGCGACAATTACAGGTGTAAAGGCTACAATTCGGCGGAGAAATGTAAAGATTGATCCAGAGACAGAAGATGTTGGTTCTATCTTCGTGATGCTTGTCGTCAACGCAGATCGTTATGATCTAGGCTTACCCGATCCCGCTCTTATTGGTGTGTCCCAAGATGATCTTTTCGGTCCAGCTTGGAGTGTTGGCAGTTGGGAAGACAAAGTTTACGGTGGACCGAACGAGCTGTGGGGCGCAACCCTAACACCTGAAATTGTGAATGATCCGGGATTTGGAGTCGCCTTCAATGCTCACGGGTCTGGCGGGGGAACCCACCCACGTCAAGCACAGGTTGATTCGATCCTCTTGGAAGTTTTCTTCGACCACGATGGGACGGAATACAGTCATCCATCGAAGTACCCCGGAGCGGTTACTTCGGGGAACGTGATTGGTCATGTCCCCGGTACACCTGACTGGATCAATCAATCGAATGTGCTTGTTGAAGACGACACTGGCACCTCTATAACGCTAGCCGCAAACCAGTTCGGTAAAGCTTTGCTAGTATCGAACTTTGGTTTCGAGATTCCAGATGGGGCTGAAATCAAAGGACTCAGAATGGGAGTCCGCCTTAAAACATCTGGAGCAGGAGCCTACATCTGGTACGCGAACGTTCACCATGACGTGACAACGCTTACTTACGATGGCGACACGAAGGGAGTTCTTCCTTATACCAACACAGATTGGGAAACAGCTTGGTTCGGAAGCGTTGCTGATGATTGGGGAGCTTCACTCACCCCAGCTATCGTCAGTTCTGAAAACTTTGGTGTTTCTATCCAGCCGCGCGGATTTTCCAGTGGTCCTAGTGTGATGGAAGTGGACTCCATTCAAGTAATCGTAACGTATTCCTTGGGAGGTGGCACAGACGGAGAGTGCGTCAGCTACGTCAACACCTCCGACCTAGTGAATAGTGGACCTTTTGTTAAACCACCGGGAGCACTTCTTCGATTTGCTGGAATAATTGGAACGGTACAGGTGAAGCCAGCGCAAACCGATATGACGGTTCGGAGCAAAATGATCCTCCTCAATGCTCCCGTTCCAAAAAACATCATCAAGCCGGGGTGCTCTTGGTCCCTCTTCGACGCGGGCTGTGGAAAACGGCTTACCGACGAAACCTTGTACTTCCAGACAGCCGTTGGACCGGGGTCTACGGCAAGTATTCTTCAACTCCAGTCCTCACCCGCCTCAAGCTTTTCGTCTACTGTGGCCCCCACACTTCGTTCTCAGGCAAACTACGCAAGAAAGGCGTATGACTACGCTTCAGGTGGTGGCTCTCAGCCTTGGACCTCCCCGGAAAACTTGGGAGAGTTCAATACACCTTCAACCGTTGCAACCTGTCAGGTCAGAAACGTGACGGGAGAAAATGTCTCTCACCCTCTACTCCTCTTTGATTATGGATTTGCTCTACCCGATGACGCGGTGGTCGAGGGCGTTGTGGTCACGTACACTCGCCGTCTCCCCGGTAAGAGTGACGACCACAATGTTTGGAATTACAACCTGAGTTCCGCTCTATGGGAAAATTGCCAGAACTACGAGTCTGGTTCTCCGGTTCCTATCAAGATTGGTAACGACAAAGCGGACTGGAATGGACCCGACTGGTGGGGTGGTTGGGAGTACAAAACGCACGGTAACGAGTCCGACTTGTGGGGAACAGCAGGTGCTTTAACTCCTGAGTTGGTAAATTCAGAGGGGTTTGGTTTTGACATTCAGGTCATCAGTGCAGACGACAGCGACAACTGGAGAATTCCAGAAGTTGACGCTGTTAGGGTAACTCTCTACTACCGTAGCGCGTCCGAGGATATTGCTGAAGGCGTAGAGGGGCAGAACACAGTTGGCTTCTTCAACCTTGGGCATATCAAATTTTTGACAGGAGATATGGCCGGATTGCAACGAAGCATCAAGCGACAGACTGGAACTTATGTCGAGCTAGCTCAACCATTTCCCTTTGCCCCACAAGTGGGGGAGACGGTGAGAATGTGGGCTGGATGCGACAAGACACATACCATGTGCGAGCAAAAGTTTAGGAACCTTCAACGTTTCAGAGGATTCCCGTTAATTACTCCAGCAGATTTGCAACAAGGCTTTGCACAGGTCAACGCATGACCGAAAACGAACAAAGAGAAGAAGTGGTCCGAGAGGCCCGGAGTTGGCTGGACACACCTTATCACCATGCCGCAAGGACGAAGGGTGTTGGGGTGGATTGCGCCTATCTCCTTCTAAAAGTGTACGAGGCTGTAGGCATTGCTCCTCCGTTTGATCCCGGTCCCTACAAACCGGGATTGGCAATGTATCTGAAGGGGGAAAGACTGTATAGGAAAGTTTTGTCTTCTTTGGCGCAGCCTGTGAATCGAGAGCCTCTTCCCGGCGATATTCAAGTTTTCCGCATTCGGGTTGGAAACGCCACACACAATGTCGTTGCCACTCATGGAGGCATTGTGACCGATTGGCCGAAGTTCGTTCATGCTGATGCTGTGCAGCACGCTGTCAGTGAAGATAATGCTCTTCGTCTTCCTGCTCACGCGACTCTCGCTCAACTTTGGACTCCGAAAGCTTGGGTGATGTGATGGGTGGGGGAAAGATCAGCCAGAAAGAACCAGAAGCGCAGGGCCTCCAGCTTCAGACTTCTGTGTACGGGAGAAGCTTGCCTCTTCAGTACGGTCGAAACCGTATTGCTGGAAATCTCATCTGGACTGGAAATTTCACTCCAGCCCAATTTGTGAACGTCGAGAAGGTTGATGACTTCATAGCGGGGGATGGTTTTGGTGGTGCTCCTCCGGGTAGCAAGCAGTTTTACTACTTTCTAAGCGCATTCACCGCATTCTGCGAAGGCCCGATTCGTTCTTTTCGACAGGGCTACCGCGAACAAATCCGATCACCCTTCTCTCCGTATTCTATTGGAAAAGGAAATTATGCTTTCGACCCAGCTATCCTGACGACAGACGATAAAATTCATCTCGTTCACAGTTGGGACATTGCCCACGCCGATCTGTATGCGTATCGAGGTACTTACGCGCAGCAAGCTTTCTCACAAAATTCGGTAATGGTCCTCAAAATAGATGGCAGTCGGGCGTACATAAATATGCCCGCTCCAAGCTTGCAGTTGTCCTACTCACGAACGGCTTATATTTCTCGACCTGTGTGGGGTGTGGGCAGCAGTCCTCAGATGCGGAATCTGACTGTCGAGATCGAAGGTTTGTTTTGCAGCTACGTTGAATACTTGTACGGAGTGAAGGGCATCACGTTCGTAGAGCTTGACGAACCCCGCGATCACTGGTTTCCTTTCCAGCCTTCTCCAATTCCTGTCTACTGGACGTGGAGAGGGTTCAGCCACATCTGCACAGGTAAAATTTCAACTGTTGATGGGCAACCCGGCGTTCTTAGCTTTCTTAACACCGACCCTTCCACACACGAGACTCTGGACTACATCTATCTCAACAAAGGAAACATCCAGAGCGTACAAAACTTTCCATCTGGTACTTACGGAATCGTTCGTGGTGCAGACCCCGCTGATGTAATCATTGACTTCGTAACTCATCCGTATCGAGGGACTGCTGTGCAGATGGGACCTCATCTTGGAAACTTTGCGCCCTACACATACTACGTTGGTGCAATCGACGTTCCTGTAAATCCTTCTTACATCGAGCCAGTGGCCGCCGCAGACGCAATCGTTGAACTTCTCAAGATCACGAACTCTGAAGCCGTGTTCTCCCAAGGCTTTCTGAAAATCATACCAAAGGGCGATCAACAAATTATCCATAGGGACTGGTACGACAATCGTCGGCGTATGCAGCGAAACTACACGCCGGATTTCATGGACTACAGTGTAAATCCTCCCGTAGTGAAAGCTTTATTCAGTCTGGACGAGGATGATTTCGAGGAAGGAGACACCGTAATTGAGATTAGTCCTCCAGACTCAGAAGATGTGGTCAACTCTGTTAGCGTCGAATTTGCTGACGCTGAAAACTTTTATCAAACCCGAACAGTGGACTACACCGATCAAGCATCAGTTCTTGTGTACGGCCTACGCGAGGGTGAAAGTGTTAGAGCTACAATGCTCATCGACGAGGGGACCGCAGGAATCGTTGCTGCTCTCGTTGGTCAGGAATCGTCGGCTCTCAAAAACAAGTACAGCTTTTCGCTTCCGTGGAAGTTCGTTCTGATAGACCCGATGGACGTTCTCGTGTTTTCATTTCCAGATTTGGAAATCGAGGACAAAGCTATCCGGGTGCTTACCGTTGAAGAGAACTCAGAGGGGACCTTAGCGATTGAAGCGGAAGAACTTCTTACTGGACATAGTAGTTCGTACCTGTACGAGCATGAGGGGCCTCAGACAGAACTTCCAGACTACAACGCCGAACCGGGCAACGTAACTCGTCCATTCATCTTCGAGCCTCCGTATCACCTCTCGAAAGGCCAGTTCTCAATTTGGATTGCTGCGGCAGGAGAAAGCCCGAATTGGGGTGGAGCAACTCTAAAGCTTTCTGAGGATGACGGAATTGAGTACAACGCTGTAGGCACTGTTTTGCCTACGGCGGGTCTTGGCTACCTTATTTCTGATTTTACCGAGGGCTACACGGAAGAAATAGTCAGGGGGATAACAGTCTACAAGGCTACGGATGCCTCCATTGACATTCAACTTCTGACTCCGAGAATGGAGCTTCCGACATTCGACGAGTACCAGGCGGTGAATTTCAATCTCCCCTTCATTCTTGGAAACCGAAATCGCTTCGAGATTCTCTCGTATGAAGGTGCAGAACTGATCTATACCGATGATGACGGGAGAAATAGGTACAGGCTAACCAACATCTACCGAAAAGGTTTTGGAACAGAAGCGATCCAGCACTTTCTAGGCAGCAGCACATTTGCAATGCTGGGGTCGAACGTCATCAAGATTCCAATCACAAAGCGATACGCTAACAAAACTTTGAAGTTCAAGTTCGTTAGTTGGAACACCTACAATGCCGCTCGTCAGGTCGAGACTGATGTTGACGACTTTTCTTTCCGAGCAACCGGAAAGAAGTTCGCCATCGGCGCACCTATCCCAAAGAGGCTGACAGCGGAGTACAACGATAGACGTGGAAGCTTGGAACTACAGTGGAAGCAACTGGATTTTGTTGCGAACCGCCCCGGCTTGTTCGTGGAAATCAGAAAAGCTCCTTTACAAGTTCCTCAAAAGCTTTTAGACATCTTTCCCGGTTTGGATGTAACTGATCCCACGTCTTTATGGACAGTCGCAGCGCGACTCGGCTACACGCATGAGCCAAACTTTAAGGTGCAAGGGGATGGTGTCTACCTTGTTGCCCTCCGTTGTGGTGATCCTGTTGATGCCGAGCTTTCTGATATTGAGGGAACTCCAGCGGCATACGGTGTTCCTGCCGATCTGGTGATTGAAGGTACAGAAAACGTTGTTGGCGAGAATACCATCGTTTCCCGTCAGGAAGTTCCTGTTTCTGACAATAACTATGACTACGAAGCTTTGGCAGATGCGGACGAACCTGCATTGTGGTTGCAGATGGGTGATCGTCCTCTTGTTGAACCGGGAATCCTTGAGGAACTAACGGACGAGCCTTTCGTTGACGCTGAGTACAAGACCTACGGATCGGCAACGATTGAGTTTCGTGCCGTAAAACGTGTGTTTGACACTCTCAGAGAGCGGACGGTAAAGTTTCAGCCTACCGATACAAGTGTAACTGGATGCTGGATGGAGTTTCCAAACACAGATGGACTCCTAGACTTTCCCGACGCTGATTGGAGTGTCCTCATCTGGTGTGCTCCTGAAACAGGAAGCGCCGAACCTGCATTGTTGTTCGGTCGTGAGGAAGGCTCTTGGATCAAAGTCGATCATATCGCTAAGACGATCACTTGGCAGTCTGACGTTGATACTCCTGTTCAGACAGCCCCTTGGAATTTCAGTGAAGGGGATTTCCATCTAATTGTAGTCGCTTATGACTACAGCAGACAGCGACTCTTTGTGTTCGACAATGATAAGCGGGCTGCTCTCTTCGAGAATGTCATCATCACGAAGAAGACGGGTGCTGTGTACGTCGGAGCACGAGGCTGGCTCACGAGTGGAATGCAGTCCTTCAAGGGAAATCTCTACGGATTTTCTTTCCACCATGAGCGTATTAGACTTGCGAGTATTGAAACTCTCGTCACAGCAACTCGATTGAGCGCGGATCTCTACCATCGGCGTTTGAACCGACTCAGTCAGGTCGCTTATGCCCGGACGCAGGAAAAGCCTGAAGGAACAATGGTAGATCGGTCACCCATCGGAGACGGTGGCTATCTCGATCTCAATCCTGAATTGCCTCTCGCTGTTGGACTCGTGCAGGGTGCGGAAGACGAAGCACGACTGGTAGACGGCACGTTCAACCGATTTTGGGGCATAAATCAACGGATTCGGAACATTACCACTGAATTCACGATGATGTGCCTTGTTCGCCTGACTGCGGTAGATAAGGAACAATACCTCTTTCATTGGGGGGACTATGGTGGTGGAGATGATGCTGTAGAATTCTACATTAGTGCCGCCAATTATCTTGAAGTAACAATCACAGACCAGCCGGGAACAACAAGCCTCACATGGGACTCGATAGGTTCTGGCATTCAGCTTGAAGCTGGCAAAGTTTACCATCTCGCTGCAACCTACAACTACAATAATGTCGGAGTGCGGGGCAGAATCTTTATCAACGGACGTGTGGTAAGCGAAGAGGTAAGTGGCCTCATCATAGGAGGTACTTTTCCGTATTGCTCTTCAAACTTCATAGCCTCGAAGACTGATGGAACTTCAAAGCTTGATGGTATTCTCGATGAGCCTATGGTGTTTACGAAGGAACTTACTCCAAACAGAATCCGAGAGTACGCCGAGCAAGCCTTGCAGTCTAACGTCTACCAGAATCTCCGACTGACAGAAGAAGGCTACGTCTCAGCGTTGCCAAACACCGAAGGAATCTTCGCTCCGAACTACACTCTTTCTCTGAGCAGCGGCCCCGACACTGTTCAGTTCTCCAGCACGTTTGATCTGGTGCCTCTACCTGAAGAACAGTTTCTCCTGTTTTCCACTATCCGACTGATGCCAGAAATCGGACGGGTAGACCCTGTTCAGCACATTCGAGGGAATCCGATTCTGAAGACATCGTTGATGGACTACCAGACGCCTTACTACGTTTCGGAGGACATCACGGTAAACGCTGCTGGTCAATACTTTGAAGACCTGAGTGGGGGCTTTACTCCTCTACCGAAGGCTGGCGAATACTTCCGGGTTATCTATGCTGACAACTTTGAGAACAGAGGAGAATTCCTTGTCACCGGAACCGAGACAAACCGAATCTACGTGGATGCTCCAAACCTCGTGAACGAGAGTGGATCGGAGATGACCGTTCAGTGGTACACTGGCTGGAAGGAACTCATTAGTTCTGGAGCCACGTATGGGCGGCATTTTTGGGTAGGCTTTTCTCTTGCCAGTAGTGGGCAGGACTTGGTAGCCCTCCTTTCAAAGTTTGTCTGGTATGCAGATGTGCCTGACATCGTGAAGAGTGCCACAGCAATCAGCGATGACTCTACCCCTCCGTACTGGACGGCAGTGACCTACTCCTCTGCTTTTTCGGACGTGCCAAAGCTCATGGGAATCATCCAATCTCCCGATCTAGGAGATACGCTTGAAATCCAGAACGAGACGGCTACAGGCTTTGAGTTTCGGGTTGCAACTGTCTATGGAACTTACGTGCAAAAGAGTGTACGCTTCTACGCGAGAGGATTTTGATGGCACAGGAAGATTTGGTAATTGATCCCGGTTTGAACGGGGAAGCCTACACGGAGCAGCTAAACGCTGCGATCCGCTCGTTGTTCACTCTCTACTACGGGGCTGCCGACCCGATCAACATTGCCGGAGAAGATAGTGATGAATGGGCACCTGTGGGGCCGGGGGCGATGTGGTGGGACTCCGGTGGCTCTCCTGTTGTGCTCAAAGTCTACGATGGTTCCGATTGGATCGTAATCGCTCGTCTTGATGGTCTGCCTCACCAGTCTTTACAAGACCTCCTCGATGACAAGATGACCCTTGCTGGTGGCACCATCGAGGATGGCGGGAACAGAAACCAGCTTGGAACGAATGGAGTCATTCGAGTTCATTCAAGCTTTTGGCCGTCAAGCGATTATGATCTTGTTCACAAAGCTTACGTGGATGCCAAAGCTTATTCGGATTCCGTATCCTTTCTCTTTCAAGGTAACGTGTCGATCACGGAAAACCTCATGGGTAGAGTGCTCGACAAGGAAGGCTTCTGGAGTGGCATCAGAGTTCGCGTGGGAACCGCCCCGGTTGGTTCTCCCTTGATCGTTCGCGTTTCCCAACTGCCGGGAGAGAATCATCCGAGCGGATTTAGCGATTCTCCCATTGATTCAGAGACGGCTACTGTTCCGAGTGGGCAGAAATACGTTGATGCTACTTTCTCTTCAATTCAAGTCTACCCCGGAGACATCTTGCGACTGGACATCGACGACATAGGGGCGACGACCCCCGGAGGAAATGATTTGTACGTCACTTGTACGATTGATCCGAACATTCCGAGTTAGGGGTGAACCATGCCAACTTCCTACCCCGGTGCTCTCGATTCCTTCACTGTCAAGTTGAATGATCCCGGCGGTGACGTAGTCTACGCAGAGCACGTCAATGATCTTCAAGATGCCATTTCTGCTCTCGAAGCAAAGCTTGGAGTGAACGGAAGTGGCGACACTACCTCGATTGATTACCTTCTGAAAAACCCGGTGTCTCAGGACCCCGGCCATCGTCATTCTGTCGCGAGTTTGGACAGCTTTGAAGCCTCGAATCTCGCATACTCGGGGTTGACCTCCGGTCACGCGCTAATGGCAGATTCTCCTACGTCTGCCGATTTTCGAGCAATCCAAGAAACAGACATTGCCCCCGGTGGCTCGATCTTTGCGAAGGTCGCCAGCAATCATGTCATCACAGGCTACTGGAACTTGACGAATCTTGCCGAGTTCACACTCAAGAATGCGGGTGATCCCTATGTTGACCTCGAATACACTCATTTTGGATTTGGCAGTGATGTCATTCTGTATTGGTGGGCAGGGGCGACAATTGGTGCAGGAGTTCCCGATGTTGGGCTGAGAAGGTCGAACACGGCAACATTGCGTGTGACGTATGCCGACGATGCACCGGGACCAAATGACATTGCCGATCTCGAACTTGGAAAGCTTTACTTCTACGAGTATGGCGGAAATTACTACAATTCGTTCATTACTTCAGCCAGTGCATCTAGCAGCTACAATTACACCCTTCCCGTTGGGGGTCCTGTTGCTGACTATTACTTGAAGACTGATGCGCTTGGAAATCTTTCGTGGGCACCCGCTTCAGGCGGAGGTGTTTCCCCCGGAGGTGCAAACACTCAGGTTCAGTTTAATGACAGTGGAGTTTTTGGTGGAGACTCTGATCTGACGTGGAACAAGACTACCAATGTTCTGACTTTGGCGGGAGACGGTACGGTTGATTCACCAAATGTCATCACGGGTGATCTTCAGGTCTACACAGGCGCACAGCAAGTTTTGAGAACTTGGCCGGTTGGCGGAAGAACAGAGCTAGCTCCTTGGCCGGATACCGAGCAAACCGCATTTACTTGGGGTGGCCTGAAAGTCACGTACAGCTTCAACCCAACAGGCGCTTCTCTAGTTTACGGTCGAGGTATTTGGTCTTGGACGTACATCGACAATGCTTGTGCTCAAAGCTTTACTAACCCTCTCGATGCAGTCTTTGCCGATATGTGGCATCGAGGCACAGGCGCAGCACAGCAATTGAATGCTGTCCGTGCAAGAGCGGACGTTGAATCTGGTGCCACGGTCGTAAATCTCTCGGCCATCAGAGCGGAAGTGAACATCAACTCAACAACGGTCACAACAGCTTCCGCCATTCGTATTCCAGCTTTTACAGGAGCACAAGCCGCTTCGGCACCTTGGGCTATTCTCCAAGAAGGACCGGAGTGCAGTGTCTTCGCCGGATGTGCTCGCTTTGGTTCTCTCACAGCCCCGGAACGTCATGTCCATGTGGACGAAGCTTTGAGAATTCAGCCACAAGCTTCTCCTCCCGCATCTGCGGCTCTCGGGGACTTCTACGTGGATTCGGACGATAGTAAAGCTTACTTCTACAATGGCTCGACGTGGCAAGCTTTCACTGGAGCGGCTGGAGGCCCTGTTCCTTTCAACGATTTAACAGACGCTACAAACACAAACACCCTCAACAATGGAACATACAGCCAATACTGGAATTGGGGGACACTTGCTGCGCTTGCTTATGGCCTTAGCCTCGCGGCAGGTGGAGGAGCGGACTCCAGCGTTCTAGGCATCACAACAACTTCTTCGGGTATTCGTGGAATCACGATTGACTGTGCTTCAGGCGGAGGCGACCCTAATACTGGCCTTTGGGTCAACATGGGAACCTCGACCGTTGCTGGGTACGGAATCGAACTCGAAAGCGGAAACAGTGCTGGGTCAGTTGCCTTCAGGCGTGTAACAATCAATTCTCTAGGCTCTAACCTCCGTCTGGTTGTGAACAACACGGCTGGAAGCGCGGTTGGAACTCAAACTCAGCACATTCGGTATTACTCCGAAGACACAAGCCACACAGAAACAGAAATGTGCCGTCTCAGTACCGTACATGATGGAGATTGGGACAACGCGAAGTTTGAGATTGCTACCCGAAGACTAGGCGGCACAACTGTACTTGCCACGTTCGGAAACGACATTGAGTTCACCCGCCCGCTCACAAAGCTTCATGGCTTGATTGCTGGGTCGAATTGGGGGACTCCGAGTGCAAACGACGGCAACAACAACATCTCGTTACTGGACACCAGCGAAACAAAGATTCGGATTGGCGAGCAACAAGTAGGGGCTGCAACCCCATATCAAGTCACACTCTCTTCCGATTCCTACCTTGGTTGGCAAAACAGTCTTGATTGTGATGCGGGCCTTACAGCGGTTGGTTTCGAGTACGTTTCTGGTGGAGTCCTCCGCCTGACTGACGGGCAATCCGGTGCGGATTATACCGCAAAGCTTCAATTGCGTGAGATCGAGTTCTACGATCCAACCGGGCCGACGACGGTTATCCATAAAGCGATTCCCACGGCTGGTGGCTCTGCAACTTACCAGTGGCCTACATCGGCCCCCGCTGGAACATTCCTCCGTAACATTGCCGGGGGTGTTCTCCAATGGTCATTGGCGAGCCAGAAGAAAGTCACTGTTGTCACTACAACTTCCTATCTGGCACAGGACACGGACGAATTCATTATTGCCGACACTGCTAGTGTGGGCGCGGCGATCACGATCAATCTCCCGACTGCTTCTGGCAGGTCGGGAAAGATGTACTACATCAAGAATCGAACAACTGGATCGGCTCCTTACTACAACTGCATCATTGACGCCTACTTGACCGAACAGATTGACGGCGCATTAACGACAACAGCAGCCGCAACGTGGGGCTTCAAGACTATCATTTGCGACGGAACGCGCTGGCTGATTCTCTCGACGAGTTAATCGGAGAAAGCTTATGACGTATGATGACTCTTATCTCTTCGTGGCGCTCGGGTATGACCCAACCCGGATGCTGAAGAAAGTTGTGGGCGTCAATTGGGATGTTGGCACAAGCTTTGAAGACATTTGGGCTGGAGGTGCCAATCTCAATTGGCCTCAAGCGGCTCAAAAATTAGAAATCATCTCAAGTGATGCTGCCGACGACTATGGTTCTGGTGACAATGCGTGGGTTGTTCGCCTTTGCGGACTGAACGAGAATTGGGAACTCATCAAAGACATCGACGTTCAGCTTCAGGGACTATCAGCGAGCGCACAAACAACAGAGCAGTTTATTCGTGTGCTCGATGCAAGGGTGATTCAAGTTGGCTCTTACGGAGCCTCGAACAAAGGAACTCTGACAATTCGTGGAGCGGACGGCTCTACCCTCTTTGGAAAAATCGGAGTGTCACCTGATGGGGAAGGTACAGGACAACTCCTTTCGTCCGCCTTTACAATCCCCGCCAATTGGACTGGTTTTTTTCTCGGGGGGACGGTCTACGTCGCA
>Ga0180437_10000383_pt1 | contig 86828 bp, 129 predicted proteins | sample SS_ome_4_FD_132410 | JGI IMG/M metagenome (GOLD analysis project Ga0180437, IMG submission 132410) | Hypersaline lake sediment archaeal communities from the Salton Sea, California, USA - SS_3_D_1 metaG | ecosystem: Environmental > Aquatic > Non-marine Saline and Alkaline > Hypersaline >...
CGAGAAGTCTGGAGAAAGCCCTGGAAGTGTTCAAAAAGGATCAACAAGGGAGAAGTCTCTACAAGGTTGAGGTCAGTCAAGTGGAGCCTCTGAATGTGTGTCCAGTCTGTGGCAACATGGTAGCAGATTACAATAAGGTAGAGTAGGATGAGCGAAAATTTAAGTGCTATGCTGGAAGTAGCGGTCCCATTATGGGCCGTGGAATTGAAAAACCAACCTTGGGATTATATCTTATCCCGAGCGCGTGAATGTTCTCAGGTAATTGCGGAAAAAGGGGATATCATCCTTTTCAAGTCAAAGAAAAAAGGTGAATCGGCTGATGCTTTCAATCGATTGGCGGAAGGAGTAGCATGTTTATCTTTTATTCCTGGCGGTGTAACTGTTTTTGGCACGCACTATGAAAATGAATATGGAGGGAAACCATGAGCGGAAAACGGGCAAAGGAAAATCGGAAACAAGGACTTGATCGGAGATCCCAAGTAAAACAACGGTTGATCGAGAAGTTTAACAGGCAACAACTCCGGGCTATCAAAGAGGCTGAAAAGTGGGAAAAAGGGGAGGAGTTCGATCCCAATATTGTGATTCGAGGACTCTCAGAGGCAGAGCAACTTACCATGAAAGGTCACGCAACTCCTTCAGAGATGATATTCAAGAGGCTCATTGCCAAGAGATGCGTGAGGATCGTTCAAGATGAGGAGGAAGGTAAGATTCGATTGGTCCCCACCGTTTTGGGGTTGATCGTAGCTGACATCCTCCACAAGCGGTTGACAGTTATCCCCCGAAAGAAGATCAAAGTTACTACTCGGGATGATGGCGGGGCGGTTGTTTCAGGTCTCAAGAGAGGAAAGCTCTACCTTCCTGATGGAGTTGAGGCGGGGAGAGTTGATTGCTCGAAAGAAAATCAAGGCAATAAACCAAAGGAAAACCGGGATGAATAAAGATCGAATGGATGAAATCGAGAAGGAAGCTCTAAAGATGGTGAGAGATCCTGATTCGGAATGGGCCGGATGGGATAAAGTTACTCCCCAAGATGCCCTGGATCTAATCTCGACGATCCGAAAGTTGAAAGGGGACGTGTCTTACTTCAAGAGGTGCTATGCCCATTCAGTAGAGGTCCGAAGGGAATTACGATGAAAGAGCCAACCTATAATGAAAAAGAACGGTATCTCAATATCCGAAAAGGGAGCAAAACCGGGGTACGGGAGCCTTCTCGGGATGACCTGAAATTTTGTGAGTATATCTATGCCAATTTTAAGGAGTGGGTAGATTCTAAAGAGGTCAGATATGAGATATATCGTGATACCGTACCTTTTGGCGGGTTCATCATGTCTGAAGAGAAGTTTACATGAACTGCTCATATTCCCGTGTAGTGGTTGTGGGGAAACCATTTGCCAGGAGTGTTTCAACCCCATCGACTATGATGCTATGGATATTTGCGATGACTGCTATGCGATTTATACGGAGTAACCCATTATAAAATATAGTAAATAAAAAATTCATTTTCCCTTCACTTTTTTCTTGACAAACGATTTTATAGGTGCTATACTAGTTTTCAAGATGGGAAAACAAAGCAAGGCAAACGTTAAGAAAAGTGAGGAGGGAAAACCAATGACGAGCATAGAAAGAGCGGAAAACTGGAGGGATCAGGTGGAAATGGAACTCATAGAAACCGAAAGCCTTTTGAACATGATGCTCCATTCCAGTGAATCAACCCAAGCGGATGTGGAAAAGATGCAGGATCAGGTGGAGCGGCTTAAGCATGAGCATACTCTGGCGGACGGGGAAGTCAAGATATCCCGTCTCGAAGAGGGATTCAGGAACCTGAGCCGCAAGGAACTGACCATGCTGGCGAATCGGGAGTGGACTGACTGGAAGGTCAAGGAAGCCGCCTTACGGGTCAAGGATTGGAAGGATGAGCGCCGGTGTGAAAGGAAGGTATCGTGATGAAAACCATAAAATGCCGGAATCCGGAGTGTACTTTTAACCTGATTATCGATGACCGTCAAGGCGTGATCCGGTGCCCCAAGTGCAAAACCCAACATGACCTTTCCACCGTGAACGTTGGAAGTCAAAAAACAAAAGTGAGGTAAGATACCATGATGGAATGGCATATCCCCTCAATAGAGGAACTGAGAGACGTTTACGGAGTGGAAGTGGATTTTATCCCGGAGAGTAATGTTGCTATCGTGGTGGCGAACAAGGAAACAAAGAAAGTAGAGTTCTTGGAAATCGATTACTCGAAGATCGGCCTATCGAGCATTCAGCCTCAAGGATTCCATTTCCAGGATGATCTAAGTAAAATGGAATCCTTTTTCGGGCCGTCAGGATGCCCCACAAGTGATGATATTGCGTGGGTCAGAGGTTTCAAGTTCAAGCACGATTCTTACCCCGATGAAATCAAAGTAAAAGTTGCCGGTATTCTGGCCGTGTTGGTCAAGGATTCCGCTGATGCTTTCAGGATTGCCGAGGCTTTTGCAAGGTATGCACGAATTAAGGGAAACTCGGCGGATACTTACGCGGCAATGGCCTTTTATTTCCAGGCTCGGAATTTGATTGCGAAGGGGGATTAAATTGAGTGAGAATGCAAAAGAAAACCTTGAGTTATCTCTGAAAGTTAACTTTCTGGAAGAGCTATTCGGGGACAAAGCCAAGACTACTGAGCATGATATGATGAGGGCTCGCAAGTTGCTCCAAAAGCATCCCGTTCATTCAACCCGAGTTAAGAAAGTTGCTTTGATGGCTTCCCGGATAACACATCCAGATAAAGCCTTCCGCCGGGCAAAAGCCTTTGAATTCATGGGATTACCGGAAGGGAAGAAAATCATGGTTGAAAAATGCTGGGAGCTATTGGGGAATTTATGATGAGAAAGGGACAGAGGAATTTTTTTGTATTTTTAGTCATGTGTTTGGGCCTTCTCCTTACGGGGGATAGCCCTTCTCATGCGGAGCGCCAGTGTGAGCCGCTGATTGTGGAGAAGAAGGTGGTGGAGGAAGTGCTAGTATGCCCGGTGTGCTCCCTTCCAAAACCCTGCTTTTGGGCCAACGTAGCTCCTTCTGAGGCCGTGAAACTAGTAGAGGGGGCCATTACCTATCTTGATACCGAGAAGAGGTATTTCAGGGGGAGGAAGCAAGCTCCAATCCTGAGTAAAAAAACCCGGAGGTACTATGCTTCTCGGATTGTGATGGAGTGCTACCGTCGGCAGATTGATCCTATTCGATTCACGGCTTTGATCTGGATCGAATCAGGGTTTAACCATAAGGCTCGATCTCATGCCGGGGCTAGAGGATTATGTCAAATCATGCCTTTTTGGGTAGGGTATGGCGGTGAGCATCTTGATTTGGCTCGAATAGAGCATCCAGATTCCTGGCAAGTGGAGGATCTTTACGATCCGGATACCAACATTTACCTTGGGGTTGAGATACTCCATTATTATCTGAAACAACGGAAAGGGAATTTCCGGAGGGCTATGGCTTCTTATAACGGGAGTTTGGGTTGGTCTTGGTATCCGAATATGGTTGATCGGGTGTATCGTGATCTCCTGAAGCAAGGATTCATCCCCGGTGATTACGATGAATTTACCCTGGAATTGGGGTACGATACTGATTATTCAATATGGAGTAGGTTTAGCCCTTACGCTATTCCCGGCCCATAAGGAGGAGAAAATGAAGGATTTTGCGATTAGGGTTTTAGTAGGGACGGTGCTTTTCATTGTGGTAGGGGGGATATTTACATTTTTACTCATCCCTCTCTTTATTCACATTCCTAATGCTGAGGCTTCAAGCCGAAATCGGGATTACCCCGACCGGGAGTATGATGCCACCATTACCCGGTGGATCGATGGGGATTCAGCTATTGTAGATATCAAAGTGGGGCTTGGGATATGGCTTCACGATCAACATTTAAGGCTGAATCGAGTTGATACGCCGGAACGGGGGGAAGAGGACTATCAGGAGGCCACTAAGGTATCCATGAGGGTTTGCAGTCCCGGAAGAGCGTACCCAATCCAGGTGCTCGGGAAAGACAAGTACGGAAGGTGGGTTGTGGAAATGACCTGTGTAGGGGTAAACCTGAATGATTCTCTCATTCAACGGGGATGGGAGTATGAGAAGTAGTAAACCCTGCATTCTTCGATGCCTATTAGTGTAGGGTTGATTTAGGGAGCATCGGGCTCCCTAAATTTTTCTCATTTTTTTCTTGACAAACGATTTTATAGGTGCTATACTAGTTTTCAAGATGGGAAATGGAAACAAGGCAAGCGTTAAGAAAGACAAGGAGGGAAACAAAATGGAATTCATGATCACCGCCAAGATAGTTCACGAAACCCCGAAAGCGGTCCTCGCGGTAACCAACGTGGAAGCCAAGAACGACGGGACTTTTGAGTGTCTGGAAAACAAGGTTTGGCTCCCGAAAAGCCAGATCAAGTTGGAGCCCGGCTGGGAGAAAGGCAAGAAAACCATAATTGAACTTCCTGAGTGGCTGATAAACGCCAAGGGGCTCTAAGGAGGGATGACCATGGAATTCAACGAAATCATGTTTAAGCTCCAAACTCTGGATGAATCTATCGATGAACTGGATGGGGACATTCAGCATGCCATCGATTTTGAGGATGGATCACATCTCCCTATGATCGAGATGATGAACGCCATGCTCAAGCAGAAAGCGGAACTTGTGGAGGCTCTGAAGGGCATGGATGAGAAGCCTTCTCAGGCCGTTCAGGAGTGGACTGAGGCGAAGATAGTGAAACTCTTGGATACCATGCCCAAGAATCAGCTTCACCGGCCCTTAAAACGCCTTTGGGATCGTCAGACGGCGGATGAGCAAGATTGCTGGGGAGCCCATCATCAAAACGGTATCGGTTTCAACAAGCATGATGCAAAATTCGCCGGGGCCATGGTTACGTGGTGGGGGCATAAGGGCTTTTTCTCCCCGAAACAAGAGAAGGCCATTCGGACCATGCTCAAGAAGTACCGTCGCCAGTTAACGGAAATCGCGAATGAGGGGGTGTGATGAGTAAACTCCTCAAAGCCGCGAAGAGTGACCCTAAGATGATTGTGTTCATAGTAAATAAGGGGGGAAAGTTTACTTACATGATCAAGGTGGGGAATGCGATTACTCTTTGCAAAGGATCCTCCGGGTATGCTCGAAGGACGGATGCGGTAAAGGAAGCCAAAAGAATAATCAACAAATTCCGGAATATGCAAGATGATGATATTGCGATTCTGGAGATGGAGGAGTGAGATGCCGAAATATTTAGTGATGGATGGTGTAACGGGAAAGACTGCCCTTCGCGTAAGTGGTATCGATAAGATAGCAATCGTGGAATCTGAAACGCCGACTAAGGCTTTGGAGATTCTGGAAAAGGGGCCAGAAGCCCTAACCAAAGTCCTGATGGATGAGGATTCAATGCTGATCAGGGTCGATACCCCGGAGTGAAAAAATGAAATCTGATGATAATAATGAGGAGGTAACATGAATTTTGTGTTAAAAGCGGTTGAAATAGCTCATGAGGTTTACGATGAATCGACCTTGATTCATGCTCATCGAGTAGCCCTCCCGTTTTGGCAGTGGGGACAGGTCAGGAATCTTCAGAGCGGGTCCGTTCCAGGAAAGATTTTGCAGATTATACCGTCATTGGTTTACACTACGGTAGCAATCCTGCATGACGTGATCGAGGATGATCCTGACTGGACTCCCTCTCGTTTGGAGAAGGTGGGATTCGATGATACCGTGATCGATGCGGTAGTTCTCCTGACTCGGGCTAAGGGAGAGGAGTATGAATCTTACATCGGAGGGGTATTGACAAATGATATCGCTCGAACGGTTAAGCTGGCGGATATCAATGACAATCTTTGGGGTAGATTAGAAGCCCCGAAACCCTCCCTTAAAAAACGCTATCTGAAAGCGGAGAAGGTACTGATCTATGGGAAAACCATTTCACGGAACTCGGAAAGTAAAGAAAACTAAGAGGATATGCCTCTCTTGTGAGCGTTCTTTCATGTCTACTGGAATAGGTAACCGGGTATGTCGCAAGTGCAAGGAGCGGAGTGAGTACAACACGGGCTATGAAGATGTTAGTTATCATCGAACCCGTTGATAAATAAAAGGAAAGATTTTTCATTTTTTTCTTGACAAACGTTTTTATAGGTGTTATACTAGTTTTTAAGATGGAGCAAGGCAAAAACAAAATGGAGGGAAACAAAATGAAAAACGCATTTACCAAATGGTTCGAGACTTTCTTAGAGGAAAAGAATCTCCCCCTCGCGTCCTGGGAGATTGAGGATGAATCGGGGATGGTTCACTTCATCGACTCGGAAGTGGTGATCGAGGCCATCAAGGCGGCTCCGGCTTCCGAGCAAGCTCAGATCAAAGACGTGATCGTGAAAATCGATTTCGCCAATGGTGACGTAAACCACTTTTTCGGCCACCTTGCCAAAGGACTCGTGGCCAACTTCGGAGGGTAAGGCAATGCAGGATGTGAAAATCAGCGGGTGTGTAGGGGACTTTGTGGCTAGTAATGATCCGGGTACGGTCGGAAAGACCGATGAACACATACTGGCCGAGTTCCTGGAGACTGCGGATATCCCGACCATGAGGAAGGATATTTCCAAGGTAGAGAATCTTCTCTGGCTTTCGCGAAACATCAAGATCAGAAACAAAGTCCCGTCCCATGTGATGGTGGCCTTGGTTCATTGCCTTCGGGCTTCCAGGGGGGAGTAATATATTGACGGAAACAATGGATGGCGTGGTAGCTCAGGCTCGGGCGGAAATCGAATCTTACATGAGTAAAATTTCTTTCTCGGGATCTACGGAAATTCCGGTATTACCTGGAGGAGACGAATGATTATGACCAAACCAAAATCCGAAATAAGCATCCCCAAAATCTTAGAGGAAGTTGGGGTCAAAATTAGGAGAGAGAAGAACGCTCGGCAGGGTGAGAGGTTTTGTATGCTCGGGTTGAATTTCATGAAATATGCCGAATCACATACCTTTCCTCATGCTCCGGTAGAAGTACATAGAATGGTCGTGTTTTCTATGTTGGCAAGTACCGTTACGCAAAAAGGCAATGTTCTCTATGCCAATATTCCAAAGGAGGTTCTTGATGCGATTGACGCGGAAATTGAGGCTGAAGGTGTGGATGAGAAACCAAAAGGATCGTCTGATTGTAAGTATTGTGACTCCCCAACTTGCGGCCTTGCGGGTTCCTGCGGGGGAGATAAACCGACTGATGAGGAGGAGTAAGTAAAATGTGGGAAAAGGGCGATGTGGCGGCGCACAAGGGATTCCAGGGTACAATTCTCAAGCTACTCGATAGGAAGGCCGGAAAAGGGGTAAAGGGCAATCCTGAGTTCTTTGTGTGGGATTGCGTGGTGATCGAACGGGGAGAGATAGGAGACTTTGAAGGACTGGCTACCGTCTCGGAAAAGCTCCTCAAACCCGTTCCGGCATGGCTGAAAAGCTAAGAAAAAAGGGAGGAAAGAAAATGCCTAAGATGGACGTAGTTTGCGAGTTTGCCCTTGGCCAAAGGGTATGGGTGATGAGCCCGCAAAGTGTCAAAAAAACCGAGACTAAGAAGTGCGGATTTTGCGGAGGATCAGGCAAGATCCAAGGGAAAGACAAGCGGAAAATGCTCTGCCCGGAATGCCGTGGATCAGGTAAAATATCCAATCATTCCTACCATCACAAGCCCGTCAGTGGAACCATAGAAGTTATCCAGGTAACCAAGACGTGTTCCATGGATGGGGATGAAGTAATGAAAGCGGAAATCAGCTACCGGATAAGCAATCCCAAAGTGTTTGGGTGTACTGGGTATCGGAGAAGCGGCCCTCCCTTTTTCAGCGAATCCCGAGTGTTCGCAACCAAGAAGGAATGCCAGGAGCAAATCGATCACGGGTTGGCATGAGAATGAAATGGTCAGTGGATAAAAACGGCTATGCCGTCCTGGGTTTTGGAAAGCATGCAGGAAAGCCCCTTTGGGATGTTCCGACAAGTTACCTGACCTGGATGTGTAATCAGCATGCGGATGAGGGCGACTTTGATGAGAATCTCATCCTCGAAGTAGAAGAGGAATTAAAAGACCGGGGTGAGGATATACCTTGCGGGGGGTAGAATGGAAATCTTGGATAAAGTAGGCCGTCCCATCAGGCCCGGTGATATCATCACCTTCGCCAGTCCCATCGGAAAGACATCTCATCTCCGAATCGGAAAAGTTCGGAGGATCGAAAGGAGAGAGAGGCGGGGGTATCCTAATAGGGTTACTACTATCATAATCCGGTCAATTACGGATTGGTATCCTTACTCCCTGGAGTTAATGAGCAAGGATGCCCAACTTATCGATCCGAAGCGAATCATCGTTCTGGAGCCGTCTCAGGTCCGGCCAGAGTGGAAAAATCTCCTGGATACCGTGGAGGTGTTACCATGACACTCAAGGTTTTTCGGTATAAGGTAAAACGGTCTTCCATCTATGGAACATGGGAATACACGGTTACTGATATCAATCAGGATGAGCATTTCCTTGAAGAGTGGGGAGAGTATCTTGATGATCGATATGGATGGTCCGAATACTACCGTGGTTACATCATCGAAAGGGTATTTGACCCTACGATTATTTTGAAAGTTCTTACCAAAGAGTGGGATAGAAAGACTTGTCAAATGAATAGGCTTTTTAGGGAGCGGGCAGATCTACACCGCGACATTAGGGATATTAAAATCCCCTTGAATGAAGATGAAATCGAGTATCAGGAAGCAATGCTGGAGGGGTAAATATGAGCGTCAAATGCTTTGAACCTTGCTACTATATGCGACCGGGAAGGCGGTGCCCTGCGATGTGTGATCAAAGCTCACATTTTAAGCCTATGGATTCGGAGCCTGATCCTGGATATTGTTGGAAACCTAGAATCCCAGTCAAGCGCGATGGGAATGATCCGTGGTGTGAGCAAGTTGCTACTCCCGTTGATCGATGTTCGGAATGTAAATGGTGGTATCAAAGTGATTAATCCAACCGATAACGATGAGGGAAGGCTAGTCAAATATACTACCGGCGGGGACGGTAGACTGGAATTGTCTTCTGAGTACGGCAGGATCTATTCCTTCTCTGATAAGTACGTTTTTGTCCAGTTTGAGGATGGCCGTGGCGGGTATCAGATGACTCCACAAGCGTGTAGTAAGGAAAATCTGGAATGGTGCGACAATTATTTCCAGCTTTCCCCGGCCCGATTGGCCGAAATAGCAAAACGAGACTTGGCAAGTTCCGCACACCGTGCGGTGACTAACGCTCAGTGTTCCGTAAGTATCAAAAACAGGTGAGAAAAATGTTATCGGGGACTGGCGTATCTTAGGATGGGGAGTTCGATTCTCCCCGCCCCGACCATGTGGGCTGGTAGTGTAGCGGGAACACAGATGACTTTGACTCATCAGTTGGAGGTTCAACTCCTTCCCGGTCCACCATTTTAAGGGGGAACGATGAAGATTAAAAATGTCGAACTATGGGCTCGAATAGAGGCAAATCGGAAAGGGGTATGGGAAATTCGAGATATTGCATCTTCTCGTAAAGAACTAGAAGAACGCCTCAATTTTGTTGGAGAATTTTTTGATGTAAGAGCAAAAATTATTAAAGTAGTAGTTTCTCCGAAAATCGGCAAGAGTGGAAGGCCCGTGGTGGTAGTTTCGAGGGAACTGAAAGATTAAAAGCGGAGATAATAAGATGACTTGGATGCTTAAACAAGGAGATGCCTTGAATGTTTTAAGGGAAATGGGTGATAACTTTACTCATTCTATCGTATGTGATCCACCTTACGGATTGAAATTCATGGGGAAAAAGTGGGATGCCGGACTACCGGACCCGGAGATATGGAAAGAGTGTCTTCGGGTACTCAAGCCCGGTGGATTCATGTTCGCTTTCTCCGGAACCCGGACCTATCACCGATTAGCGGTGGCCGTAGAGGATGCAGGATTCATCATCCATCCCATGTTCGGATGGATCTATGGGTGCCTTAGTGAGGATACTGAAATACTTACGAAAAATGGGTGGAAACACTACCATAAATCCATTGAAGATGAGGATGTATTATGTTATACTCCAGGTAAGCAAAGTTTTCACTTTGAAAAACCTACTAGGAGTTTTTGCTATGAGAACGAACATCCCGCTTATCGAATTGAATCAGATTTTACAAGTCAACTCGTGTCCCGAAACCACCGTTGTCTTGTTGAACGAGATGGAAGAGAGGTATTCATCCGAGCCGAAGCATTGGAATCAGAAGAGACTGTACCCTTTTTGGAAAGTTTGTCCGATTTGCCAGAATCCCTTTTCAGTGAAGAATGTGAAGGAGTTTCACGGAAAAAAGACGTGTTCTCGAAAATGTGGAAACAAAATGATAGGGATAAAAAAGAAGGGGAAAACCATAAATCCGGAACAATGTCCCGGAAAGATTCAAATAACATGTCCGGTTTGCGGGAAAAAAGTATGGAAAAACCGAGCGTGGATCAAACGAGTAAAAATCCCGACATGCTCCAAAAAATGCAATGGCCAACTTCGATCCAAAGAATTAGTGAAGCATTCACACAAGGGAAGGAAAAACTGGCCAGAATCCGCCAAAAAATCCTTTTCCAAGAAAATGTCAGGCCCGAACAACCCAGCATGGAAAGGAGGGGTTACCAGAAGACGATCAAGGGGAAATTATGGTTCCGTTATTTATGTGAGATGCCCTGCCGAATTTTTAACTATGGCGAGGAAAGACGGTTATGTTATGCAACACCGATTAGTGATGGCGCAATATTTGAAACGCCCCCTGAAAAAAACGGAAGTAGTGCATCACAAAGATCACAATCCTCGCAACAATTCTTTGGAAAATCTGATGCTTTTTCCAAACAACCAAGAACACAAGTTGTACGAAGCACGAGAGCAAAAGTAACTAAAGTTGAATACAAAGGGAAAGTATGGTGTGTGCAAGTTTCGTCAGGGGCTTTTGTTGCCCGGCGTAAGGGTAAAATATTCATCACTGGAAATTCCGGGTTCCCAAAAGGGGCTGATCTAAGCAAGGCGATTGATAAAAAGCTCGGGGTAACTCGCAAGATAGTTGGAGTAGGGAAAGGGAGGACAGGCGATGCCGCCCAACCCCACGGTGGCAGTCTCCATAGTGATGATAACTATCAGTGGCCCGGTGAGTTTAACGTCACTATGTCCGGCTCGGAAGAGGGGCAGAAATGGGAAGGATGGAAGTATGGACTGCAAGCCCTCAAACCCGCCCTGGAGCCCATCCTACTCGCTCAGAAACCTTTTGAGGGGAAACCCGTTGATTCGATCCGTAAGCATGAGGTGGGAGCATTCAATATTGATGCTTGCCGTATCGCCCATAATGAAGAGTGTCGGGAAATGAAAGATCAACCTAATTACGGAAAGTTTTACGGTCAAGGTGGAAGGCATGGGGCTACTCTTGAATTGAAACCTGAAGGACGCTACCCGGCTAACCTACTCTTGGATGGAGAACATCTAGGAGATGAATCGAGGTTCTTTCCAGTGATCGAGGTATGTCCTTTCATGTATCAAGCGAAAGCCTCCAAGCGGGAGCGGAATGAGGGATTGGATCACTTGGAGTCAAAATTCTCAGCTACGATGGGGGATGGGATAGGACAACGGGAACACAATCCGGAGGAAAAAAGTGCTTACGTCAAGAACATTCATCCCACCGTCAAGCCCGTTGAACTGATGAGATGGTTGATCAAGCTCGTAACACGAGATGGACAACTCGTGCTTGACCCGTTCGCCGGATCAGGGACTACCGGCATAGCTTGTATCCAAGAAGGCAGGGACTTCATAGGTATCGAACTGGACCTGGAATACTGGAAAATTGCGACTGAGCGTTTGGATTATTGGGAGAAGAAACATGGTACAACAAAGTAATGTGGTAAAAGAAAAGTTTCGGGAACATCGATGGGCAAGATATGAGCATAGATTTCAAGCTCTTGCGGAATCAGCTTTGGATTTAATCAAGAAGAAAGCCCGGAGAGAATCAGAAATAAATGATCTTATTCAGGCTCTTCAAAACTTCAAAGATGGGAAAAAAGCCGCATATTATGCGGAAGATTTCCCGAAAGGGGATGAAAATGACTGAGCGTAAATTTGAAATGACGGATGAAAAAAGAATGGAGATCATCAAGACGTTCCTGGAAAACCGGTGTTTCCCGATCATGTACCAGAAAGGTAAATCTAGCGGAGGATCGTCCAATGACCCCAATCAAGGTTTTGACGCGGCGGCTATGCCGGAAGTGTGGATCGACCGATACCATGTATGGTGGATATATGCCGTCAAGCAAATCTGGCGGATCAAAGGATGGATTGTAAAGCGTACCATGGCCGAATCCCTTGCGGAGATGTGCGCGGATGTGGTCAATTATACCCTGATCCTCGTTTCTATGCTGGTACAAGATGGGTTGATCGATCTGGATGAGAAACCATTCTTGGAAAAGGAGATGTTGACCTGCACCGACTGTAACTCCCGGCTTGTGATGAATGAGGGAAGTTTGATTTGCGAAGAGTGCAAGAAGGAGCACTAAGATGCAAAGGAGTACGGCTCAAAAAAGAGTTAAGGAATGGGATCTGAAAATTAACGATCAACAATATCGGCTCGATCAACTTCAACGTCAAGTGTGGGATCTCAAGAAGAGCTTGGCGGTGAGTAAGGCTAAACGGGATGAGGTTCTCCTCGATTACTTGATGGAGGCAGAGACAACGAGTGAATTTGCGATAGGCAAGTGGCATAAATCGTCTGAAATACCGCCCCCTAAAGACGGAAGGCATATACTCGGATGTTTTACGGGAGATATCTATCAAGTCAGATGGGTTGAAGCAATAGGCTACGGTCAGGATGGGTATTGGGAACAAGCATGGATAGATAACTCCGGCGGAACTTACCTTGATCCGGAGTATTGGGTAGAAATTTTCCCTCCTGAAGGAGAAAAAAATGAGTGAGCACGATAAAGAACGTATAACTCGGGAAGAGGCTGAAAAACTTTTGAATGATGTGCTGAAAGCCCTATCAGGGGAGCGGGATTTTGATTCCATAGATATGGCCAGCGTCAAACTTCAAAAGTTCAAGGATAAATGGTTTAGTGGCTTTACCTATTCTCCTCGAAGTTGGGTACTCTGCCGATTTGTTCCGCCGAAAGATGAGCCTATTTTCCTCGTTTATAGAGGTTATAAATCGGCTGGAAATCATGAGTTTCATGTCAATGAAAGCACTTGTCCGGTGAATATTTGCCGTGGGGCAGAGACTCTCATAGTTGGGGATGATAAAGATCCTCATGGTGTGATGGAATATATTTGCGAGATGGATGCCCCTGATATTCAGGGGAAAACCGGATTTGAGATAAATGAAATCGAGGAGAAAGCCATGAAGGAACTATTCAAAATGGCTATCCCTGAGGATGCCAAGGAAACGGAATTTCTACGGATATTAGCAGGAGAAAACAATGAGTGACCTGAAAATAGTAGAATGGTTGGAAGATTCTGATGAAATTGATGAGTTCCCTATTTCCGTCGGATGGATGGGGGGATGGGTCGGGACCAGACCTGATCCGGAGGATGAATCGGAGTTTCCTAGATCGTTATTTGATGGATCTCATCGCTGGAAGGATTATCTCGAATACCTGGAGACGATAAATCCTAAAGATGATCTTTATATAGAACCTAAATATCCTTTGGTCGATTACATTGAGGTCATTCGGAAGGAAGTTCTCAAGCATAAGCTGAGATGGACTGGCGCTGAGCATCAAGCAATCGGAATTCCCAAGTTCTCTGATGGGACGGTAGGGGTATTCTCCTACCGTGCTTGGGGGGATTTGATGGCCGCGATTTGGTCTGAGGAAGAGGATAAAGACTACTCGTACATGGATTTCTATTGTTGAGCGGGAAATTAATTAAAGTACAGTTACTTGTAATTGCTTGGCTTTCAATATTTTAGTACGGTATAGCTTGACACACTACGATTATTAAGGTAGAGTAAAAATATGGGGTTTAGGAAAAAATCTTCAAAATGCTATTGCCAACACCTGAAAAGTGTGTTACCTTTAAGATCAAATATGTCCACGGATCCAATTTACTCCGTTATGGAGTTCCCTGGACCCCATACCCGTGGACAATACCAATTAGGCCCTCATTCCGGTGAGGGTCTTTTTGCGTTTTCCTTCCTGAAGGGGAGGCCCCTTTTAACTTGGCGGTGGGGAGGGGCCTCCCCGATGATTATGGTCTAACCATGGGAAAAGTAATTCCTTTTCAGAATACCGTTTGTGTGGAGTTATTCCGCACGTATGTTGCTTGCCCTCAATGTAAATCACGAGCTAGGCTTACCATAACATTTAATCATCAATGTTATGACTATGATATCGAGTGCTTGCATGAACCCCGTTTACATGCTGATGGGGACATGGGTAGGGATTGGGTTGACCCGGAAGGTCTTTTTCATAATCAACTCGGATGGTTTATCGAGAAATGTAGAGAGAAAAACGTGGTTTTTGAGAGTAGCGGATACAAAAAATTTCCCTTAAAAGTAATGTAAACCCTAGATTGGAGGTCGAAAATGCCTGAATACGTACCATTTTATACTGATTTACCCGATGAGCTATCCGTTTTGGATGGAATTGTATTCGGGTTTTTCGTGAATGCTTCTCGGCAAACGGGGTATGCGTTTATGTCAGTCGAATCCCTAGCCAAGAAGTTGAAAAAATCAACAAGGACTATCGAGAACTCTATCCGGAATCTGAAGAAAGCCGGATTGATTTTTCGTCAGCGGAGATCGAAAGGGAAAGTTGCTCATACTTACGTCAATGCCGAACGGTATAAAGTGTCCTCAACCCACCATAAACCCCCTCCTCAAGACCCGCAATATATTGCGGATCAAGAATCCCTAGACCTGCAAAAAACTGCGGGTCAAAAGGCTTTAGATCCGCAAAAAACTTCAGGTCATTTAAAAGAAAAGAAAGAAGTTAAAAGAGAAGAAGAAATAATAATAGATATCCCAACCGGTATAGAAAGCCAGGAGGATCAAGAAATGGGATGGAAAGAGGATGTAGCAAAGGCTGAGGCAATTGCCAAGGAGAAAAACAAAACGGCCAGAGAACGGAAGATGGCCAAACAACCATTCCAAGGTTCCATCGGAAAAGACTTCGATGAGCCTACCTATCCGGAGATAAGGGAGCACTACCGCTCGGAGTATCAGCGATTGCTTGGAATGCCAGTAGGGATTTCGGCCAGTGAGGCCAGTAGATTGAAAATGGCCGTAAACGAGTACGGAGGAACAATTACAAAGAACATAATTACATATTTTTTTGCTAATGTGGATAAACTCGTGGAAGATTTAGGGATAAACAATATTCATGCTGGGATATTTTACGGTATGTATGCTCGGATGTTGAAGTGGAAAATGGATAGGGATAATTGGGATGAGAAAGCTGATAGGGAGTGGGAAGAAGCTAAGAAAAACAAGAAACCTGGACTTACTTGGGAGGGATTGTTATGACTCAGGAATTGTTGATCGGGGGAATCACTGCTTACGCTTGGATTGGGGGGGTGCTATTCGGATTTGTAGCACGAGAGATAATGGGGGATCCTAGTAAACCTGAGATACCGATTTTAGCGTGGATTGTTTTGGCGATGTCTACGGTAATCTGGCCTTTGGAAGTGCTGATTGTAGCGATTGTCACGTATCTCGGGGAGCGAAAGATGGTGAGTGCATCCAGGGATGCGGCGAAGGAAGCCGTAAAGGATTCGGGTTTGACTGAGGAGCAAGCTGAGGCCCTACTCAGGGGAATGGAAAAGGGCTTTCACGAGGGGAGCCGGGGGTTGCATTGATGGATCCGTCTGAGGCGAAGCTGATGGACTCAGGGGCTCCCAAATGGGTGTTCCGCATATTCCGGTCAAAGACGTTTTTGAGTTCCCATTCCGAGGAAGTCAAGCACAACCTTAAGACTTACCTTGATAACCTTGATACGATGCGACGTGATGGAATTGGGTTGGCCTTCATGGGGAAACCCGGAACCGGCAAGACGGGGTTGATGGGATGGGTGTTTTCTCGGGTGATCGATCAGTGCGGGGCTGGAGAGTGGATGTCACAGGTCAGGCTTTTGGATCTTGTGAAATGGCGGGAAAATTACGATGAGGATACCACTTGGCGCGAACGGTTGATTGAGGTTCCAGTGCTGGCGTTGGATCGGATTACTCCTCCGACGGATAAGACTCAGGTGCTTTGGGAGTTATTGGATGACCGGGCGGCAGAGAAGAACATCACATTTTTGACCTTCCAGGATAGTGTGAATTTGAAGAAGATAGAGGAATCATACCTGGAGTTGGTCAAGAGTTTGGCGTATCCCATTATGTTAAATGGAAAAAGTTTGCGTGTAGCTCGGGCGGATAAGATAGCGGAGATGTTTGAGTAGGGGGATTGAATGGGGATTGAAAATTCATTGATTCAGGCGATAGCTAAGGAAGGGACTCTCGGGACGGCTGAGGAGAAAATCTCAACGGATATGTTCCATTCGGAGAGGGAGAAAGAGGTTTACGAGCAAGTATTGATTCATCATCGGGATTTTGGAAAGGTTCCTGATTTGGAGACCTTAAAGCTCAAGTGGGGATTTGAGCCGGATCCGGCAACTCCCTTAGAGCCGGTGGAATTTTGGATCAAAGAACTCTATAACCGGGAACGGTATAACAAGATTGCGAGTGCTCAGGTTGATATTGTGGAAGCGTTGAGAAAGCGGAATCCAGCTAAAGCGGCTGAGTTGATGCAGGAGACGGTGGATATTGTCTCGAAGATAGGTCCGGAAATAGGGTCTGTCACCTGGAGAGAGGCGTACAATGCCGATGCGGTGAAGGAGAGGGTTGAGCAGTACGATAGGGTGAAGTCCGTTGTTGGGATCGATGGGATTCCTTCCCCATGGCCGACGTTGGACGGGGCTACGTTCGGATGGCATGAGAAGGATTTCGTGCTTGTGGTGGCGAGATCCGGTGTTGGAAAGACATGGGCGATTTTACACATGGCCAAGGCGGCTTGGGAAGCCAAGAAAAAGGTGTTATTTGTGACGTTCGAGATGGCAGAGAACACGATTGGCCGGAGGCTTGATTCTCTTGTGGCGAAGGTTCCATATCATCAGTTGAGGGCGGGTGAGCTTGGGGTATTCGTAGAGGCCATGTATAAGAAAAAGTTGGAGGAGGCCCCAAAGGAAGGATTTACGATTCTCTCAGGTGGCTGGGCGGCTACTCCGGCCCAATTGGAGATCGTGATAAAGAAGTTGAATCCTGATATTGTATTCATTGACGGGCTTTATTTGATGCAGGACGGGCTTAAAACTCGGGAGCCGTGGCAGAGGGTTCAAAATGTGGCTGATCAGATAAAGCAAATGGCGATGAGAGTTGATATTCCGGTGGTGGGGACAGTCCAGTTTAACCGTAATGTGAATATCAAGAAGTTGAAAGCCGGTCTGGAGAGTGTAGGAGGGGCTGATAGGTTGGTCCAGAATGCTGATATAGTGGTAGGACTTTTCCGGAATGATAAATTAGTAGCGGAAAAAGAACTGGTATTGAGACTCCTAAAAGTTCGAGAGGATGAGATGGTGTCGGTTCTTTTGAATTGGGATTTCGATAAGTGCGATTTCTCGGAGAAGGGTCGATATGAGGATCCAACTAAGTCTACAAAGGCGAAGCACGATCCAACTAAGGCTAAGAAAGCAGGAATCGTAGATGAACCTGAGCCGGATTATTAATTTTTGCTTAAAAACTTGACAAAACGTTTTATAAAGGGCATAATAACATTATGCGATATGAAACCGAGTTCATAAAAAAGATGGATCGAGTAGCTTCCGGTTACGGGAGGCATGAGGTATTTTCTGATTGGCTCGTGTTGGCCGGGAGTTCGCTTTATAACTCGATTCACAAGGATTCTGAGGTTGAGAAGTCATACCTTGATATTTTCAAACGGTATGATAAACCGAGTATGGGTCGAATGGTTGAGCTTTTAAGCCTTACCGTTGAGGCCCTGGAGCATGAGCCTACGGATTTTCTCGGGAGTGTCTTTCAAGAATCAGAGGTAAGCAGTAAATGGGGAGGGCAGTTTTTTACTCCATCGTCATTAAGTCAGATAATATCTGCTTTGACTCTTTTGGATGTGGATCGTAAGCCTGGAAGGGTGCTGAGGATCAGTGAACCGGCTTGCGGGTCCGGGGGGATGGTTATCGCGGCATTCAATCAACTTGAGGATGAAGATAAAGAGTGGGTTCATTTTGTCCTTCAGGATGTCGATGTCAGATGTTTTTACATGGCTTATATTCAGCTTTTCCTTTTGGGGATCAGTGCGGAAGTAGTTTTAGGGAATACTTTGACCATGGAGTGCCGCAGGAATTGGAAAACTTTTGGTTACTATGCTTTGGGTATGGAGATGAAACTCAGGATGGATGAGTTAATAGAGGCTCTTTCCAAAAGTGGATCCGGGAGTAAAGAGGATGCAAGCGGAGAAAATCGAGAAGATTCTTGAGTTCATTGGGTGTGATAAGATTCGATCCGATGAGAATAATGTGCATGCTTCTTGTCCAATGAGGCATTGGCGGCATGATGGGGGAACTGACCGGAGCCCTTCATTCGGAGTGAAGATCAATCCTTCTGGACCTTCGAGCTATAACTGCTATTCATGCAAAACTAAGGGGACGGATCTGAAGATTTTGGTTTGGGAGTGGATGGAAATGACAGGTAAATCCCTTCCGGCTGAGATGCAGGAGTGGTTGCATGAGGATTATTTAGACGTAATAGCTAAGGTGAATAATATTTATGATTATGAGCCTGACCGGAGACGGGAGGATGTTTTGCCGGAGGAGTGGTGGTCTCCCTATGCTGGAAGTGTTCCGCGTTACTTGTTGGATCGAGGGATCACTTTGGATACGGCTCGGGCTTGGGGTCTTGGGCATGACAAACGTAATAGGCGACTCATGTTTTCAATAAGGACGGCTCAAGGGGAGTTGGCCGGTTTTATTGGACGCAAGATTCGGGAGCGTGATCCAGGCCCTAAATATTGGACGGTAAGTGGAATTAAGAAGGGGAGGTACTTGTACGGGGAGAATATGCATGTTTCGGGTAAAGTGGTTGTGGCGGTAGAAGGGACGATGGATGCGTTGCATGTTTGGCAATCAGGTATTCGGGATGTAGTGGCCATTCTTGGGAGTGCATTGACTAAAGATCAGGCTCGAACGTTGGTCCAGTGGGATTTGCCGGTGTATTGGTTCTTGGATAACGATAATGCCGGAAAGCGGGGTATGATCGAAGCCTATCTCAAACTCAAGGATAGAGTTCCTATGTACGCCGTTAAATATTTTGAGGGTTATAAAGAGCCTACTGATTTTACGGGTGTCGATTTAGAGGAGGCTTTATCAACGGCTGAAATTATGGATGTGTGGGTTGCTCGTACCAAGCGGGAGATGGATCAGGCTCGGAAAGAGCGTAAAGCGAAAGCTAAAGAATCTTCCGATCATTTTATGGCTGATAAGATGGTTGACAAATAGGTTTATATGCTCTATAATAGAGCACTACATAAAGGGACTCAGTGCCCTAAATTAACGGGCTAAATAGCCTAGAAAAACCGAGGAGGTATGTATCATGAGTGATGGAAGTTGGGCTGATGACGGATTTGAGGGTCTGCCGGAGGCCGAAAAAGAGTACGAAAAGCGGATGTCGAATGATATCCAAAGATTCTGGCTTAAGCCGGGAACAACCAAGGAGATTGTTTTCGAGACGGATCAGCCAATTTGCTTTTGGGAGCATCAACTGAATCTCAATGGAAGTTGGTTGAATTGGTTCACATGCCGATCCAAGCTGGAAGGTGGATGCCCGATCTGCGAGAGTGGGGATAATGCTTCTTATGTGGGGATTTTCCTTGCTCGGGACATGACCGGGTACACAAGCAAGAAATCCGGAAAGCAAGTAGGGATTGGCCGTCGGATTTTTTTCGTGGCAAAGAAGAAAACTCTGACTCAGATCAAGACTCTGAAGGAGCGTCGGGAAGGTGGCCTTGTCGGGCTTCGCTTTGCGGTAACTCGTTCGGATGAGAATTCGGCCAGTTGCGGGGATCTTTTCGATTCCGTTGGCAAGGAAGATTTGGCCGGTTTGCCCGATGTTGGGGAGAAGCCCGATTTGATGGAAGTGTTCAAGCCTCTTTCCAGGGAAGAGATCATCAAGAGGATTGGCGGTGGGCCGATGGCTTTTGCTCCCCCGGAGGAAGATGACGTGCCGTTTTAAGTATAATTAATTTTATACTTTCTATCATGTGTCACGTGGAACATGGGAAAGATACCGCATTATGTGCGGATATTTTCCCGCAAAAATAAAGGAGAGAGAAAATGGGCGTGAAGGATACAAGGGAAGTGAGGGAAACCAAGATGCCTTTGGTCGTGGTTCCGGTAAGGCGGGGAAAGGGAAATCTTTCGGTACGCTATCCGGACCTGGAGAAGGCCGTGAAGCTGGCTCGGGATGGTGGGGGAAAGATCGTTTTTGATTTCCCTGATAATGATCCTCCGGTGGATATCGGCTTGATGGTTCGGGCTGATTCCGTGGAAGTGGGGTCGGAGCCAGAGATACGGAAAGTTCCGGCAGGTAATTTCGGGATGGAGGCGGTCGGTAGTGGCGGGGCTACTAAATAAGGAGGATATAACCATTGTCCTCACGAATGAGGACTTGGATTCAATGATCAAAGAGCTTCTTGAAAGCCCGGTCATTGCTTTTGATTTGGAGAATAAAGTTCCTCCGGGGAAAAAATCCAAGGCGGCAAAGCGTATTGCGCTTGATCCTTTTCGAGCTACCCTGGAGAGTTTCCAGTTCAAGACGGAAAATCACGTCTACTATGTTCCATTCGTTTATAAGGGAGATGGGGGGTCTACCTTGGGATGGGATCTAGAGTATGTGTGTCGAAGATTGTTTTTCGTGTGGAATAATCCGAAGAAAATCATTTTAGGCCACAATATCAAATTCGATCTCAAACATCTGCTAGTTAACTTGGGAAAAGCCGGGTATAAAGATTCAGTGTTCAAGTGTCAGTTGATTGATACCATGGTGGCTGATTGGATTCTTGATGAGAATGATCGTCGCCATGGACTGGAGCATGTAGTGCAAAAGCATCTTGGGATCGAGATGCTCAAATTTGATGATGCTGTAAACGATGAGCATTTAGGTGATATCAAGGTTCGATATGCTTGCGATGATGTGGAGGCCCCTTGGCGATTGTGGTTTGGAAAGTTCGATTCTCAGATTAAAGAAGAGGGGTTGAATAAGGTTTTCCATGAGCTTGAAATGCCGTTTTTGAAGGTGCTTGTGGAAATGGAATTGCAGGGGATGACGATTGATACGGATATCCTGCAAACAATGGAGGCGGCTCTTGAGGCCGATCTTGAGGGGCTTGTCAGTCAGATACACCATGAGGCCGGTCAGAAGTTTTTGATATCCTCTCCGGCGCAATTAAGCCGGATTCTTTTTGAGGTTATGGGATTTAAGCCTAAGCCGGAGATGGAGCGGAATAAGACGGGGAATTGGCCTACTGGCGCGGAAGTTCTTAAATCCTATAAAGGTGAGCATCCTATTTTTGATGCAATTGCTGATTGGCGAGAGAGGAGTAAGGTAAAAACGGGATTCACGACTCCCCTTCAAGAATGGGCAAAAGAAGTTGATGGTAGAGTGCGGTCTACGTTTAATGGGGTTGGAACGGTGACGGGTAGGTTATCCTCAAAGGAGCCAAATCTGCAAAATATCCCTAGAAACTACGGGGTTGCGAAGGGAATTCGAGATGCTTTTATTGCGGCGGAAGGTAATGTAATTATTTGTGTTGACTACTCTCAACTTGAGCTTCGATTGATGGCCCATTTCTCAAAAGATCCAACCTTGTTGGAAGCCTACAATACCAAGGGGGCTGATGTTCATCAGATTACCGCCGATGAATGTGGTTGTACTCGCCAACACGCAAAAATTATCAACTTTGGTTTAATTTACGGGATGTCCCCTTGGCTCCTGGCCCGGACTCTGGATATCAGTGTAGAGGAGGCAGAAGAGTATTCGGAACGGTACTTTGGTAAGTATGTTGGGGTTAAAAAGTTCCATTCTCAGATATGGAATACTCTTGATTACCAAGGCTATGTTCAAACTCTTACCAAACGCCGGAGGCGGTTCCCTGAGTGGTCAAGTCTTTCCATGTCCAATTGGGATGAGAAAAAGAAAAAGATGGCCTTTCATCGTCAAGCAGTGAATGTGGTTATTCAGGGGTCTGGAGCGGATTTGGTTAAGATATCTGCTCGTAATATTCAGCGTAAGGTTATGGATCACGGGTATTCTTTCCGTCAGTGTTCTCAGGTGCATGATGAAATTATTGGAGAGTGCCCTGAGGATTGGGCGGAAGAGGGATTGGCGCTCGTGATTGAGGAGATGGAAAAGGCAGTCAAGTTATGTGTTCCTTTGATTGCTGAGGGTTCGTATTCTCATTGTTGGGGCCAAGCAAAGGTGTAAAAATGCTTGAATTACATTGCGGAGATTGTGTGAAGGTAGTATCACAGTTGAGGGAAAATGTGGATTTGGTTATTGCGGATCCTCCTTTCAATCTTGGCAAGGTGTATGAGGAGAAGATGGATCGGGGGGAGTATTTAGAGTGGTGTAAAATGTGGATATCTGCTTGTGCAAATGCCCTATCTGATAGTGGATCGATATTTTTAATGACGTACCAAGCGATGGTAGGGGAGATGATGCATCTTTTGGAGATGGAGGGACTACATTTCAAGAATATGATTGTGTGGTTCAATTCCTCTATGCCGGTAAAGAATCGGTTTTGCATTGGATATCAACCCATTCTTTGGTATGTAAAGAATACTCGGGAGTACACATTTAATTATGGTGCTCAGCAACGGGTATCTACGGCGGCGCTACCATGGGGCCGTCAAAATAACTCTCATTCTATAAAGGACATTTGGGATGATATTCCATTTATATCAGGAGGGTGCATGGCTTCAAAAGAGGCTATCCTAGAGCCTGGAACGAAGAGAAAAGCCCATCCTGCTCAAATGCCGCTGGCGTTGGCAGAGCGGATGCTTCTTTATGCATCGAATGAAGGGGATGTGATACTGGACCCGTTCATGGGGAGTGGGACGGTTCCTTTTGCTTGTAAGGTTTTAAGGAGAAGGTGTATTGGGGTTGAGAAATATCGTTCTTATTATGATTTGATTCTAAGCCGTCTTGATGCCCTGGAGAATGAGATTAAGCGGTCTCCTGAAGAAGAGGTAGGGGAATGAAGCTAGGGTCATGGCTTGGGTTGAAGGTGGGGACGGAGATTTCGGAAGATCAGGCCCGAGAAATCCGAGATAGCTTGACGTTCAAAATCTTTCAGTACATGGCTAAGGATGGTGATGATCCGGAAATTGTAGTGGGGTTCAAGGAAGATGAGGATATGCTTTGGATTCCACGGATGGCGATGTGGGATAAGAAGTTGAGGGGTATTCTTAAGGATCTTCCTATGGCGATGCCTGATTCATCCACGGTGTTCACCTATCCCAAAATCCCGCCAGAACGGCTCCAGATTAATTCTGAGGCCCTGGAAGGCTTTCGGACAAGGGGTGAGCAAGTCAGGCTCATAGAGGGGTTTCTGAAAAGCCCGTGTATCACGCAAAGCATGGGAGGGATACTGCAATCGCCGCCGGGATCGGGTAAGACGGTTATGGGTTCGGAGATCATAGCAAGACTCGGGATGCGGACGGTTATTCTTGTTCACAAGGAGTTCCTTTTTAGGCAGTGGATTCAGGCTCTTGCGTTGGTATGCCCGGACGTGACTGTATCAGTAGTGCGGGGGGTGAAAAAGGTAAAAAAAGCCGATATCACAATTGCCATGATTCAGACGCTCATTTCCGAGAAGTTCCAACAACGGGCTCCGGATTGGTTTTGGAGGCATTATGGCGTGGTTGCTTGCGATGAAATCCATCGATACGGTGCGAGACGTTGGAGTGAGTGCCTTACCATGTTCGATGCTCCTCTGCGGATAGGGTTTACGGCTACTCCAAGGAGGAAGGACGGGACTACGAGAATTTTCAAGTGTCATATCGGCCCGGTGGTGGTTGAGGGTAAGAATTTGCTCTTGACTCCAAAGATCAAGAGGGTGCTTTATAACGGCTCATATCAGGTGCAACCTTGGATGAGAGAGAAAGGCCGGGATGGGAAATTGGGGAGGATCAAGAGGCCGTTTTTGGAGAAGCTGATTGTGGCTAAGAAAGATCGAGATGCCTTAATTGCTCGTCAGGTGGTATCGGCTTGGAAGGCTGGGCGTAAAGTGATGGTGATGACATCGAGGCGGGAGCATGCTGAAACGCTTAAGAAGATTACGGAGACGCTGGCCAAGGCTGAGGGGTGCGGGTCTCCCAAGGCGTATTTATATTATGGGCAGATGAAGAAAAAGGAGTATGAGGAAGCCGAGGATCACGCGGATATTATTTTCGGGACGTACCAGATGGCACAGGAGGGGCTCGATGTTCCGAGAATGGATGTTATGGTCTTGGCGATGCCGAGGTCTGATGTGGAACAAACGATTGGCAGAGTATTACGGGACCATCCGCATAAGCCAACTCCGGTGGTAGTGGATGTGATCGATAGGAATATCTCTGATTGCATAGAGTTATTTAATGGTCCCCGGCGAGGAACGTACATTAAGTATAAAGCCAGTGTGGAGAGAGTAGAGAAAACTTGACAAAGTTTTTTATATGTGTTATCTTTAATTGTCAAGGGGGTGATTGATTTGAATAGTGAACGGAAGTATCAAAGAGACTATTACGAGAAAAACAAAGAGGAAATTCTGCGGAAGCGGAGGGAAAAGTACCAAGGTGATGCGGAATATCGAGCGAAAGTAATGGAGCGGGCTAGGAAATATCGAAAAAAGCAATGTCCTTTGACTGAGATTCGAGGTAGAAAAAAGGGTCCGCTTCCTCCGGTTCGAGTTAATGCTAAGTCGGGAAAGCTGGTACAAGCCTACTCTACTGGCTATGTGGCCGATAAGTTGGGAATTACTATGCAGACTCTCCGGAAGTGGGTTCGGAAAGGGAAGATACCTGAAACTCCTTATTGGATTTCTACTGGACGGGTCTGGACTCAGCGAATGGTTAATGCAATGATAAAGGCTAAGGGTGCTTGCCGGAGTACGGGAGGCACGAGATCCAAGAACTACTTTTCTCAGGTAAGAGAATCGTGGCCTTGGGATGAAATGAAATAAGGAGGTCTAAGATGGCTGAAACAAAGAAAAAGATCAAGGAGATGGGGAAAGTAACCGTTACTCGAACCATGCTTAAGGCGGGAGTAGAAGAGAAAACGCATGATAAGGAAGAGGAGATCGAAATCACGCCTTTTGTGACTGAGCCCGCGAAAATTGCCGTATCCAAGGGGTTGACCTTGAATCTCGGGAATTACCGTTCGGCTCGTATCGATGTATCAGTGGCTATCCCTTGCTATGTGGAAGAGGTAGGGGAAGTTATTGAGCAAGTCAATAACCTAGTTGAGGCTCGGGTGATCATGGAAAGGGATTCGGTTCTGAAGGCTGGAAAGAAAGATGCCTGATGATCCCAAGCCAAAGACACTTTCGGAGGTTCTGACGGGTCTTAAGAAGCGGCATGGCGACGGGATTGTTTGTACTCCTTCAGAATCGAGAATATCTTCGCTCGTTCCCCGGTTGTCTACTGGCGTTTTCATGCTGGATTGGGCTACCGGGGGCGGGTTCCCTATTGGCCGGTTTGTTATGATCAAAGGCGATGAGGGGGCGGGGAAATCGACTATCGCCCTTCGGGTCATAACGGCGGCTCAACAAACTTGCCGGTATTGTTACGCCACTTTTGATCCGGAAGCAAAAAGTTTTCCTCATGCATCAGATTGTGAGTGGGAGAAGCATGATGATGAGAGTACCACTATGCGAGTGGTCTATGTGGATATTGAGGGGACATTTCTGAATTCTTGGGCTCAAACGGTGGGGGTCGATCTTGGAGACATGCATTTGAGCCAGCCTGAGATGGCAGAGCAAGCGATTGACATCATTCAGGAGCTTTTGGTTGAGGGTGTTGTTGATCTTGTGGTGCTGGATTCAGTGGCCAGTATGAGCAATCAAGCGGAACTTTCCAAGTCAGTTGAGGATACCATTGTCGGGAAGGGCGCGATGTTGATGAATCGAGCTTTCCGGGAGTGGGGAGCGGCAATGAATCGTTCGGCGCTCGTTACCGGTCGAAAGCCCATGTTCATTTTCATTAATCAGGTTCGAGAGAAGCCGGGAGTTCTTTGGGGGTCTCCTGAAACAGTGCCCGGTGGGAAGCATCAACTTTTTGCGCCTTCTTTGATTGTCAGGATTCGCTCGAAAACGCCGGACATGAGTAAAGGGACTATACCAAGGCCCTTGCGGTGGAATAATGCTTTTACGGTCGAGAAGAGTAAGGTGGGTCCGCCTAAATTGAAGGGAGAATATCAGACTGCGGCAGTGAGTTTTGATGGATTTATTCAGGGCGATGTTCTGGATTTTGATACCGTTTTGAAATTTGCTAAGGAAACGGAAGTTTTGGTCCAGGATAAGAAAAAGTGGGTCTATACTCCATCAGGTCTTGTTGGCCTTAAAAAGGAGTATAGGGTTCAAGGTGATGCCGTAGAAGATTGGATTAAAGATAAAGCTCTTTATGACAAGGTGAAGCGGATTGTATTGAGGAGGGCATTGCTTGCCTTATCGTGACACATGGGGTCGTTCGAGACGGGCTTATGATCATCTCGGGATCGTGGTTGAATCCGAAGCTGAGTTGATAAAATTGCTTCTCACGTATGAGGGCGAGGTTAATAGACGGTTCTCCGGCATTTATTCATCGGTTTTGAGTGAGTGCCCAAATGATGGGGAGTTTAAGTCTGATCTTTCTCATCGAGTAAGAAGCATGTGGGAGGCTAATTTTGCCCGTTGGATGCGGTTTCATCAGATACCTTATGACTATGAGTGTTTTCGATTCCGGCTCAATAATGGGATGAATTATGTTCCAGATTTTCGGGCATGTCCGTCTGGAATATGGATTGAGGTTAAGGGTATTTGGATGCAGGGGGCCAAAGAGAAGGTGCATCAGTTCATGGATGAGTATCCTAATCATCGGATCATCGTATTGGATGAGGAGTATTACCGGATGCTGACTCCGGTTCCAGGATGGGGAAAATGAAAAAAGAGTTGATTCAGGAGTTCATAGGTGGTAATATAGGCATGTGCAAATATTTGCGGCCTAGTTTTGAATGTGCTAATGATTGCGATGATGATTGTGATAGTTTGGGTATTTGCAGGGGGTTTGATGGGGTAGTGGTGTACCGTTGCGAGTATTACGGTTATACCATGATGTGTAGGTTTAATAGTTGTCCGTGTTTGAAGTGAGGAGGGCTGAGTAATGGCATTAGGCGATTTGGTAGCAGGGATGGATGTTGAGGAGGAAGAGGCTCCTCGTGATGTTGGTTCAATTTTTCTTTCCGATCTCACTAATTCAATTCAAGTAGCTCAACCGTTGGGTCGGTTGGTCAATTACCATGTAACTGAGATTCGTGATATGTGCCCACGCCGGGCGGCTTGGGTCCGTTGGTTTTCGTCTCAAGGGGCGGCATGGAAGCGGCAGACTCCGGCGGCTTTGCGGGTGACTTTTGATATTGGTCATTTTGCCCATGATTGGGTGACAAGTAAGTATCTTCGGAATATGAATTCTGAGCGGTTTTATTTTGATATTGATAATACGGAGGTTCCCGTTACGCTTGACGTGGAAGGGGTCACTTTGGCCGGAAGCATGGATGCGTTGATCCGAGATGTGAGAGAGGAAGAGACGATTGGGTTAGAATTGAAAACAATCAGTGTAGATCAATTTAATAAAATGAGGGTTGCCAAAATCGATCACCGGTTTCAGGTTTATCTTTACATGCTCATGACTGGCATTAGGAAGTTCTTAATACTTTATATCGCGAAGCAATATCCCAAGGAATCATCTCCATTTAAGGTGTTTACAATTGATTTGGAGGATCCAAAAATTCTGAAAGAGTACGAGCAAGCTAAAAGGGAGATGGAAACCAAGTTGTTTTCTATTGGCGAGTGGCTTTTGAGTTCGGTTACATTTCCTGATAAGAAGAAGCAATGCAAGGATGAGTTTTGCCATGAGGCCATAAATTGTTTTTTTCAGGACGTGTGTTACCGAAAGAAAAATTTGGTTGGTTTGTGTGTGGAATCTAAGGCGGCTACTATGGAACTTAAGGCGAAAGATATTGATCTTAGCCAATATGTGGAGGGGGGAGGATGGCCTTTCTTGGATTGGATTTAAGTCTCACGAGCACGGGAATTGTGATTCTCTCGAAGTCAGGGGCTCTTTTGCATAGTAGTGCTTATGGGTACGGGCTTAAGAAGGCCGGGACTGACGATGAGATTAAGCGACTCTTGGATATAACTAATCGAATTGAATCCGTTGTTTCTGAGTTTCCCATTGAGTGTGTAGGGATCGAGGATTATGCGTACCGGAGGGCGGGCAGTGGTTCTCAGATTACCCGTCAGGCTGAATTGACAGGCGTTGTCAAGACTACTCTTTATCAATACCGGCTCAAGATTTTCGTGGTCGGTATATCGCAAGGGAGGAAGATTACGTTTGAGTGCCCGGTTGGCGTGTCTAATGCCGAACGTAAAGAGGGCATGGACATAAAGACAAAAGTGATGGAGTTGGTTAAAACTAAATATGGGTTGGATTTTGAGACTACTGATGAAGCTGATGCTTTTGTTCTTGCGGAGGCAGTACGGAAGCTGATTGTTCCTGGAAACCCGTCTCCAGAGGCATTGAAAGAGCTTCAGAAACTAGAGAGGCGGCAGAAGGGGGCTCCCATTATCAAGAAAGGAGGTAAGCGTGGCAAATAGCGTTACGGTATCGGGGATGGTAGTAACTCCCGTTCATGAATTGAAAACTCTTTTTGATCATGACTATTTGAATTTCCGTGTAAAAGCGGATGCGGGAAAGGGGTCGGATATTTTTGTGACGGTCAATGTTTATAGTTATACGCAAATTAAGCTGGCTAAGGATCGAGGACTTAAAAAAGGAGATAGGGTGTGGGTTCAAGGTGAACTCATGGCACGCATGACAAATGATTCCGGGCATGACGTAATTGAGGTCCGGGCATTGCAGTTGGATCCAGTTAAGGAGGTTTGAGATGGTTGAAGGTCTTGAAGATTTTGAGGTAATGGAAAGCGATATTGATGATGCAATTATTGCTGAGGGGGCTGATGCTCTTGATTTTAAGACGGCAGTGATGGAGCTTACGGCTGAGGAAAAGGACGCTCTTCGGCAGGAAATCAAGGATATTGTGGAGGGAATTGATACCAATATCCTGAAGCTGGGGGGATGTCTCTATAAGGTTCTTGGGTCCAAATCTTTCCTGGATTGGGGGTTCGAGACTTTTGATGAGTACGCGGAATATGAGGTAAAGCGTAAACGGCGGTGGTGTGAATATATCATGGGGGTCTGGTATGCCATCACATTTAAGATTCAGAGCGATGAAATCAGGGATCGACTGATAGCGATGGGGACTTCCAAGGCTGGGAGACTCGCGCCTCATATTACCGAGGAGAATGCTCAAGAGCTTTTGGATGAGGTTGAGACTCTAACCGTGGCCGAAACGGAAGGCCATCTCAGGAAACGCCGCCGGAAAGAAAAGGGGCTACCGGAGGAGAAAGAAGAGCTTCGGAAGGTGCAACTAGAGTTAACTGTATCACAACGGGACGTGATGAAGTCCGCGTTGGAGGTGGCTCGGGCCGTGGCGGGGGTCAATGGGACCGGGGAGCAACTTTCGCTGATTTGTACTGAGTTCCTTTCTTCGCATTCGGCTCCTGGGTTGGCTAAAGAGGAGTTGATTGCGGCTCATGTAGACGGACTCAAGACGCTTACGGGGTGTAATTACGAGCCTTCAGTTGGCGGGGATATCCTGGCGGTTCTCATGCAAGAGGGGATGAGTAATCCTGAAGGTATTAGGTCGAAGATTAAATCGACCGTGAAAGGTCCGCTTACATTGAAAGAGTTTGTGATATTCATGGAAAGTGGAGAGTTTCCGTCCACCGTGGCGACAATGACTCCACCGATACCGGCTCCGGATCCGGAGGCATGGGGCGATGAAGAAAGTGATTCGGCAAGTGAGGAGAGCCCGAACGAGGAGATTTCGGGCGATGGTGGTGAGGTCCAGGATGAGGAGATGGATGAAGAGGGAACTGATGGAGAACTAGAAGATGAGTAGATGGAAAGCCGGGTTTTACCAGTGGCTATCTTTTAGGTTGCCTCCTACTCTCGTGTATTTTACTGCGATTAGGCTAATGGCTCACGTAACTACGCATTAATACTCAACATATAATGTGAGTGATGCGCGTGCTTTGGATGTTATACAATCTTGGGAGGATTTTTTTCAGATTTATGGTGAAAAAAGTTCTTGACAAACGGGAATAGACCGGTTATAATGCGTTTAGTTCATTGAGGACAAGGTTCATTGATAATTAGGTAGGCTTTCAATCGAGGGCGGTCATAAAAATGACCCGTGATGGAAACACAAGGCTAAGGCAGGTCCGACAAACCTTTGATCCATCGAGATGAGAGACGGCCATCTCTCGTAGGGACCGTTGGAGAGGGATACTCCAAGGCCGCTTTCGATTGAAGGTCTACCTATAAGGTATTCAGATAGATGGTCTAAGAAGGCCCTTATCCGGTTTCCCGATAACAAGGGTAGAAATTTATTCCGGATTTGTAGGAGGATTCAAGTTCCTTCAGTCTATTTGAATTAACCATGATGACTTGGCTTTCCTGGCTCGGGAAAGTGGTAAGGGCCATTCGATCAGACCTTAAATTTCACGGAGCACTAAGTCATTCGCATGGACGGGTGATTTAGGTGGATAACTAGGTTTGTGGTTGATAGTGAGGACCGGGAGTGGGAATCCCCGGCAAGTCAAGTGGTGAATGGAGGGAATTTTTTATGGAATTCAATAAGCACAACAATGACTTAGTACGTAGGTTAAAGGTTCGCAAGGAGGAGTTCGAGGAGGAGAAGGAGATGCTCCTGAATCATCCTGGCGTTACTGAGGAAGGGCTAAAAATCACTTTGGCTTGGTTGGATCCTATGCTTGAGGATCTGGAGAATAAAATCAGGGGGTTAGAGGGATGACGGGTGGCGGTGTAGTCAAGGAAAAGGTTTTCATTGAAAAGGTTTTCATTGTTCACATGATTGGAAATCCTACTGATTTTCATGGGAATAAGACTAATTTTCTCAATCTTGTGGAACGGGTTAAGAAGATTGATGAGGTTAGAGGGTCTAGTTTTGCAGATATCGTGGAGCATTGCATCAAAGTGAAGCAAAGTCTTATCGAATCACGGCATGGAGTGCCCATTAATGGAGTTACGGTGGTAATGGCTCCAGGAATGGAGCATTTTGCCATTTCGATTTGTAGTGGGATGGATCAGTTTAGCAGGAAAGTAGGCCGTCTCTTGGCTTTGAATCGGTTGGCGAATAAATTTGGAGTTCTGACCATGCGACCTAAGAAACGGGTGTATTATGAAGGATATCTGATCCTGATGCCTCCGAATAACTTCTTGGCCGATGAGGCTACCAAAAGAATCAAAATTCCCGATATTCGGGAGGAGTTGGCGTGGCTGGGGGTGTGGGATGGAGAAGAATCAGGCCGTTGAGAAGCAGTGTTGTTTTATTTGTGAGAAACCGTCGAATTGTCATTGGAAATGCGATTGGTTTGACGGTTATTTTGATTGCAGTGGTAAGGTTCCTTGTGGGTCGTGTCGAAAGTTTAAGCGGTGTGAACCTTTAATTAAGGTTTGTGTTGTAAGTGACGATAATAAGTCAGTTTTACCAATTTGAAAAAGGAGGTCTAAGGAATGAAAGAGGCTAAGGTAGGAATGATCGATCTCGGAAATACCGGGATGGATGTAGGGTCTGAGCTTTATGATATTTGGCGGGTGAAGATCAAACTTCGGAATGTGGTTTACGGCGGGGTGCCCAAGGATCCGAAAATAATTCAGAAGTGGATTGATGAGAAGATCAAGAAGGCCATTAAGGCCGGGCATGACATCACGCCGGAAATCGCGGAGGAAGAGCGGAAAAGGATCATGGAGACTCTGAATCTGGATGAGGACTCTAAGTGGTGCGGGTTCAAGGATATCTATCAGGGCGAAGAGGTTGGGCCGTATCTGGACGGCTACAATTTCAAGGCGATGATCCGAGAAGGGGCTACTCAAACCGGAGCCATGCTCCTTCGGTTCTCAAATAACCGGGGACTTCGCCAGCATTATCAGCATGGGATGCATGTCAAGGCAGGGGACGGCAAAAGCGATATTATCAGGTTGGGTAAGGTGGATGGTCAAGAAGAGTTTGTGGGCCATGTCAAGACTCCTCAAGGCGAAAAATCCATCCTTTCTCGGCATGATTATGTGGGATCGAGGGAACTTGAATTCCAGGTTTGGAGCCTCGCGGTAGGTATCCTGGATGATGAATTGTTGGCCACCATCTTGAAGGCTACTCAGGAGATTGGACTTGGGGCTTGCCGGTCCAGGGAGTTGAGCAAGTTCGATCTTGTGGAGATGGAGCGGATTCAGGTAGGGAAGATCGACCATTTTCTCAAGATGAAGGCCAAGAAAGGGAAAAAAGACGCATAATGTGCGGAGATTTTCCCACAAGGAGTATGGTTTTTTCAGGCGGATGATTTTAACGCTTTCGGGATCATTTTAGCGTGAGGGGATTCATTTCCGATTTTTGTGGATGATTGGGCTTCTTGTGGGAAGTGGAGGGTCAACTTAGAGTTGACGGGAGTTATCGGCCCCTCCCGGCTGAGAATGACTTTGAAACGGCGGGGTTTCAGGGTAATTTGATCTTTGACAATTCAGTGGGACAAGTCAGGCTAGATCAGTACAAATCATGGGGACTTATCTACTCTGTGCAATACTACTCAGTTCAAATCGAGAGGACTTTTCCTTGCGCTACCTATCGGAACGGCAAGACTGATCCAGTCATCTCAACTTATATCAAATCGGAGCGACTTTGCGTTACCAGTCCACTCAGGTCGTTATGACTCATCGGATCATCTCAACTCGTGTCTAGAGGACCAATCAGCTAGAGGCAAATCGGAACGTATCCATGGGACTAATCTAATCAAATCTGTTCTGAGAGACTACACTATACAACGCACTACGAAACGGTATGACCACTCATGACGGAGCAAGGCGAAGCTATGCCCAGGGACTTATCTAATCAAATCTGTTCTGAGAGACTAGGCACTTCATTACCTATCATTGTGACATATCAATTCGATTCCAGGGGACATATCAAACCGCTACTGATCGATACGGAGGGACAAAATATGAAATTAATGGTTTGCAATAAATGCGGAGATGTGATTTTTCCTCGCGGGGAAGCGGGGATATGGAAGTGGTGTATTTGCGGAAACATTGGAGGCATGTACGAGGACGGGTTGAAGTTTCTTGTGGCGATTGACGATCCGGATTATGCTCGGGTTGTGGGGATCGATAACAATGTTCTCGTAGGGAACTGTGACTTAGGGGAGATATGGAAGCAAAAGCCGGGTGATCCAGCTTCCGGACGTAACCTGAAGGAGATATCCATTACCGAGGCCAGACGGGTTTACGGGTACTCTGGAGAGGCTTCGGATACTCTTGTGATCGACTTGGCTAAGGTGGTAGGGGTAGTTCCATCTGATTCGAGCCCGTGCTTTTCGGAAATGGTGTTCCATCTTGTCATGAAGGCTGATCGTATTAATAGGGAGAGGCTCAGAGCTATCTTCCCTATTTATGTTCAAATGGTGGATAGATTCCAGCTTAAAGACGGGGTTATCGCTCATCCTCAGCATCCGGAGATGGGGTTTTATGAGCCTTGCGGGGATAAGGGCTATCAGTGGCGATATCCTTTAGATACGGAGATAAGCAAGTAAAAACGGGGGCTTCGGCCCCCTAAATTTTTTTCATTTTTTTCTTGACAAACGGTTTTATAGGTGTTATACTAGATTTTACAATCGAATAACGGGAAACAAGCAAGGCAAGACGTTAAGGAAATAAGGAGGGGAGCAAAATGAAAAGCATCAAGGAATTAGAGATAGACATCATCGAGGCGGAAGAGGCCATCGAGATGGAAAATAACCCTGAAATGATCCAGTTTTGGGAAGAGGAAATCAAAGACACAAAGGCGTTGATCGATGAGATCCAGTGGGCTCTTCACATGGTTCCGGCGGTCACAAAGTAAGGAGGGAAAGTAGGATGGCTGAAGCTAAGGCAAGTGAGAAAAGGTTGGTTCCGGCCCTAATCGATGGGTATGTGGACTTTCCTTGGATGAAAATCCTGGATGATGGTATCGAGCATAATGATCGAGTTTTGCTCGTTGGCCATTGCGGGGTTGGAAAGACCAGTTCCGTTGAGCAATTGGCGGCTCGCGGGAATTATGAGTGCCGTCGGGTCAATCTGAATGGGCAAACTACCATTTCTGATATGGTGGGCCAGTGGATTGCCAAGGACGGTGAGACGGTGTGGGTTGATGGGATCGTTCCTCAAGCGATGAAGAACGGCCAGTGGCTCATTCTGGATGAGATCGATTTCGCGATGCCGGAGATTCTGGCAGTGCTCCATTCCGTGCTGGAAGATGATGGATTCCTTGTTCTGGCGGAAAAAGATGCTGAGGTTGTACGGGCTCATAAGGATTTCAGGGTAATTGCTACTGCCAATAGCATTGGGGCCGATGCCGTGGATCGGGGCCTTTATCAGGGAACTCAGGTGATGAATGAGGCGTTTCTTGATCGATGGTCTTGTGTACTCAAGATTGGATGGCCCCCGCAAGAGATTGAGGCTTCCATCCTGGAAAAGCGGGTCAAGGGGCTCCCTACTTCCGTGGCGGTCCTGATTGTCCGGATTGCTACGGACCTTCGAGGGGCTTTGGAGAAAAATGAGATCATGACCACGTTTTCTCCTCGAAAGTGCCTCCAGTTGGCGGAAAAGGCCGTGAGGTATGGGGAGGTCATGCGGGCGGCTCAGGTAACAATTTTCAATAAGCAACCCGATGAGGAACGCAAGGTTTTTGAGGCAGTGTTTCAGCGGTGGTTGGGATAAGGAGGGGTGATCATGACTACCAAGGTAATAGAGGATAAAGGTGTGGCCGTTTTGAGGCAAGGTAAAGAGACTTACAAGGTTCTGATCGATCCAAATAACAATGAGGTCAAAGCGGTCCACATTTCCGGTCCCGGCATGGAAAAGACCTTCAGTAAAGGTACTCGGAGTGATCTTTATTCGGCTATCAAACTGGCGAAAGACGTGGTGGCTGAGAAGGTTAAGGACGGATGGGTAAGTAAGGAAACCAATTTTGGTTCCCTTGTGGAAGATGTCTACAATATGGGCCTTGATAACGTATCAAAAGCCTCTAAAAAGAAAGGTAAAAAAGGGAAATACGTTATCGAGGAAGTGAAAGACAATGTTCCTCCTCCCCCTCCCTCGATCAAGGATCTTTTCAAGATGACTCCAGTGGATATCAGTAAGCTGGCGAAAAGTGAGCTTGAAAAAGTGGCTCGGAAGTAAGAAAAATTCTTGACAAACTATTTTATAGGTGCTATACTAGGTTTTATCGTTAAGTCAAGGAGGGAAACAAAATGGAATCGGCCTTAGCAAAAGTAGCGAAAATCATGGCAAGGGAATACGGGTTGAATGTCCGGTTCACCGGGTCCGGGGCTTGCGTTAACCTTAAAACCAAGGAGATGCAACTTCCGGCCCTGGATGATCCGGTCATTTTTGAGACCATTTCCGGGTATTTGGACCATGAGGTTGCTCATGTAAGGTTTACGGATATCGTTCCGTCAATTAAGGATTCTCTGACCATGGATCTTTTCCGGGTGTTGGAGGATGTGAGGGTTGATCGGGATATGGGCAATCTTTACACCGGCTCCCATAAGAATATCGGGCGGACTCGGAAGGCCGTGTATGAGGCTCTTTTCACGGAAGCCAATGACCTAAATGAGATGTTCTGGATGGATATTCTGGAAATGACTTCGGGCCGGATGGAGTTCGATGAAATGGGTCCGATGGCTCAGGAAGCCGTTCTCAAAGCCCTTGATCTTTTCATGGGTCTGGATGAGATAAAGACCACGGCTGATTGTGTAAGCCTTTGCGAGAAGATTGCCAAGCGGTGGAGGGATACCGATGCCAATCCTACTCCTCAGCCGTCTCCTGGAGGCTCTGAGGAGGAGCAAGAGGGGGATAGTGATGGTTCCTCTGATTCTGGCGGTCAGGGGGATTCTGAGGGCGACTCAAAGGAAGGATCTAAGGGGGGATCAAAGAAAAAAGGCAAGAAGGGCTCGAAAAAAGAGGGAGAGGAAGATAAGGACGGTGAGGGCAAGAAAAAAGGCAAGGGAAAAAAGAAGGGCGAGGGCAAGAAAAAAGATAAGAAGGGCGATAAAACGGGAGATGTAGACTCTCCTGATGCGAATAGCAACAAGCATGCTCCGAAGGATGGAGGAACGGAAGCGGCGGGTATCCGGCGGGAGGATGTGGATATCGCCATTATTCGGGATTACGATAAACTGGATTTGATCGATCCTGAAAAAGCGTTGGATCACGGGATCAATAAGATCATAAACGCTCAGGTCAAGAAGTGTGCGAATGATGTTCATATCCCTTTTACCACGGAATATGATGTGGTTAAAGACGATTCAAAATCCCGGAACACGATAAAAGAGAAAGCCATAAGGGAGGAAGTTAAAAGTACCGTTGGAGTGTTGATCAGGCGGCTTCAGATGGTTCTTTTGGCTCGGGATCGGGCAAGGGATCGGTTTGAGCTTGATCGGGGTAGGATCGATTCGAGGAGGCTTCATCAGCTTATCCATAAAACGTCTAATCGAGTGTTTAAGACTCGGGTAGAGGCCGAAACCGAGAGTACCGCCGTTTATCTCTTAGTTGATTGCTCGGGTTCGATGGGAGGAAAGAAAATTATAGCGGCTCAGAAGGCGGCTTGCGCGTTTTCAGCTTGTCTCGATCAGCTTGGGATTGTGCATGAAGTAGGTAGTTTTCAGTGTGTCAAGTCTGAGGAGATAAGAAATGCGTTCGAACAATACATTGAGGCTAACGGCATGGATTGTTATGATTCTCCGTTTAATAGGTATTATGAAATCCTTTCTCATAGCATTGTAAAGCGATTTGATCAGCCTTTTGCGCAAGGGGCTTTCGCGAATTTAATGGCGGGGTGTAACAATTGTGACGGTGAATCCGTGAGGGTAGCGGCTCGTCTTTTGGCTCAGAGGCCGGAAAAACGTAAGATTCTTATGGTGTTTTCGGACGGGATGCCTAGTTGTTATTCGGACCATGATTTGCTCCATAAGGATCTTAAAAAGGCCGTGAAGGAAATCATGGATGCCGGGATTGAGACTATTGGGGTCGGGATCAGGACCAGTGCTCCAAAGATGTTTTATCCTGATTGGATTCTGATCGATGATATAACGACTCTTCCTACGGAAGTGATCAGTCAGCTTGAGAAGTTACTCTTTAATGGGATGATCGGGAAAAAGCGGAGGGTAGCGTGAAAGGAATTGAAGGACATCCTTGGAAGAGGTCTGCTCCTTCAAAGCCTAAAGATGTTGATGACAAAATTGATTTCGGGGCGATGAAGGGGCGAAGGGTGAGTGATCTTACGGGTAGGGAAGCATGGTATGCTCGGAATGTGATCCTATCTAATCCGGAGCTTGAGCCTGAATGGGGAGATGCCGTCCGTAGCCACATGGAAGTTATCGGGGTAGATCTTAGATGGCGTGAGGATACTCCCGTTGATGTACCGTTTGAGATTATTGATAAGTATTCTCTTAATTTTCTCGGGAGGTTCATCCAATATTATCGAAAGACGATTGATAATGGGGATCCTCAAGGATTTGTAACTTTTATTGGGCTGGAGATTTGGCGGGCTTTTGAAAATTATCAGTCTTTAAAAAATCCGTTATTTAGTACGTTTAGGGCTAGATGTGAAGGGTTGATTTGGACTCTTCGATATACCGGGGCTATCATTGTACCTTATGATGTGGAGGATGGGTTTGCGTTGGGTCCGAATATTGAGGATGAAGAAGCAATTCTATTTTAGATGAAAGGGAAAAAATATAAGGGTTTAACTGAGAAGCAATGGCGGACTCTTTTGCATCCAGGGATGCGAACGGGTAAGTTCCATCCTCAAGATTATAAGGAGAAAGCGACGTGCGGGCAATTGACCAAAAAGGGGTTGATTGAGTTTCGGGAGTGGAGGGATGGAAATAATTACAAGAGGGATGGATATGCTTTGACGGTGGCCGGGTTAAATATGGTACTGGCTGAACTTATCCCAGGAAAGTAGAGGTTGACAAGCGGTATAAAGGTGTGTCATAATCTTACTGTGAGGATACGCCATGGCGTTTGAGGTCGCGAGGATCAAAGAGAAGGAACGCTTGAGAATGACCGTCAAGGATCTTGAAGATTCGGTACGGTGTCAGGGGTGCAAGATTTATCCAATTTGCGGGGGTTGGGGAGAGTTCGATGATTCGCGGTGGTGTACTCAAGAATGTGAGTGGTGCCGGGCTATATGTTGTCGATCTCCCAAGGCAAAAGAATCTATAAAGCAATTAAATGGACTCGGGATTCAAAATGTGAAGTGGGTTCCATTTGAGGTTGATCTTCCTCCTATTATTCCGCAACTTAATGCCCATTCTTTCGGGGTTTACCATCCAGCTTATGGGATATCAGCTAAAAAATTGTTCTATCCAACGACCGGGGGTTGGTCTAAGGAGAAGAATCTAAGGAAGCGATTTGGTATTCCTTCAGAGAGTAAGATTGTACTCTCGTTTTCCGTTAAAGATGTGATTTTAGATACTTGGGCTCATTTTCTTGATGAAGCGTGTGAACGTTTAGCTGAGTATGACATTGATTATGTAACGGCAATGAATTTTTCGATATATCGTAATTATCCTCCTCTTGATCGGCTTGTGAGTTTGAGAAGGAGGTTTTATACGATGGAACGTTTGCAGAATCATGGGATTAAGGTGATTCCAAGTATTGGTTGGGTTAGGGAAATTGATCTGAAGCGACAGGCTAGGTGGTGCCGTGAGAATAAGCCTTCGATGGTTTCTTATAACATGACCATGATTCGAGCCAGACCGGGAAATTCTGATTGGGAACCGGAGATGGATCAACTTCGCAAATTTCGCGAGTGGTGTGGGTATCCCGTCAAGTTTTTAATGACCGGAGCAAGCGGACCATCCAGAATTAAGGGACTTGTGACTGATTTGGATGGAGTTATATTTTATGATACCAAGACATATCGATTTGCGGAGTTCCATCGTAAGGTATGGGACCTGGATTGGGATAAATCAGTCTCGGTAAAAGATATGTTTTCTCAGAACTTAGAGTATTCTAGTTGGGTTTATGATTTGACTTTGGAGGATAAAGAAGATCAACGGAGGGAAGCAAATGGGTGATGCAAGGGCCGGTGGGGGAGGTGGCGGGGCCGGAGTGACTTCCGGACTCGTTATCACAAGTGGGGTTGTGGATGCCAGCATTCGAGACGTGAACAATCGATTTGGGTTCGAGCAACCGCGAGGAACGCGAGAATCAGATGAAGGTGTTTTAAGTCATGTTGGAGCGACTCAAGGAGCCTCTACTCAGTTCCAGAGGGTAAATCAGCCTAATGCTAGGGTAACAACTCGTTCGGAGCGAATAACGGCGGCTCAGGCCGAATCCGGGCAATCTTCAACTCGATTGACAACTAGGATCACGGGAACACGGGGGGATTCGGAAGTCACTATCAGGTCAGAGGGTCCACGGGCAGGGCAAGCGAACGGGCCTCGGGTTGATAGCGTGCGTGTTACAGCTCGGGCTCGTGGCCGAAACATGGATCCAATTACTCGAAGGCCCAATGAATCAGCCAATTCTTTTCGGGGGCGGGTGCGGAATGGCGTGAGCACTTTCTTTGATCGAACGGCGCTCAAAACCGTGGAGGATTAAATAATGGGTATGGTCAGGGATAGTTTCAATAATTGGCTCCGGAAAACGAAAGTGATGACTAAAAACCTTTCTAGAGGAATGGGTTTGGCTTGGCCTTACTATGATCCGGGTGAGATAAAATTTATGCGGGGGATCAGAAAGGTGGAAGAGGAAAAACGAGATGGTCTCTACGGGAGTTCGGTTCTCAGGTCCAAGGTTATAGCCTTAAATCCCAAGGTTCTCAGGAGAGATGGGCTTATGTGGGCAACGTCGGCTCTGCATGAGGCGGAACACGGGATCAATGGGACTGATGAAGGCCCGGCTACTACCAGAGAGTTCAACTTTCTTGGAAAGGTCTATAAGGATTGTATGCGAAGGCGTGATAGGTCAGGGGCAACCAAGGCGATGAAGGCCGCGATAATTGCCATGCGGCAACGGAAACGTATGTGCGAGCCTAAAGTGAAGAAGGATGACCACAATCTTTTGACGCGGTATGGGTTCTCGGATAAGGCCGCTTCGACCATAATGGAGGCGTAAAATGAAAGAGCACACTAAAATTTCACCGGAATTGGAGAAGGAAATTGGGGATATTGTGGATGAGGACATCCAGAAGGTGATTGAGGAAGAGGGAACTATCGAAAAGGATGTATCTCTTTTTGGGCTCAAGATGAATAATATCTTGGGTCTTAAGTCGCGGAAAAGGAAACGGTTATGATCTTGAAACACTGTACCCGTTGCGGGTACGATACTTGGCATTCATTGGAAGGTGAATGTCAGATGTGCGAAAAACGGAAAAAAAGGAGGAAATAAAATGGGTGATGCAAGAGGAGGAGGCGGTGGAGGAGGCGGCGGTGCCGCTCGTGGCGCTACTTTTGGGGGTTCCGCGCAACTTGGAGCCGTGGCGGCAGGGCTTAATAGTGAAGTTCGACCGATGACCACTGCGCGAGTAACGAGGGATAATAATGTTCGGGTTGGTAACGGGGAACGGAGTATTCAGCTTTCCAGGGCCAATGAGGATGAGATGATTCGACGGGTTGGGGGGATGGGTCCGGGTGATACTCTTACCATTGCTAATCCTCAATCTCGGGTCTTTACGAGCATGAATGTTGGACAAGCTCAACGGGTACGCCGTTCAATTCTTGAGGCTCGGAGACGGCGAGGCTAATAATGGGCGACGGTATTGGTGGTGGGGCCGGAGGAGGGGGTGCTCTTGTTGATCAAGGTACTCAAACCATTCCGATCTCGGAACTTTACGATGTGACTGAGAAGATTACGCCGAAAGCTCGCAACTGGTAAATGAACTCTTGGGTCGTCCTTCTCGCAAGGAATCAAGGGAAAAGAAAAGGAAAAAGTAATGTTTGTCAATGATTTTGAATGCTCCAAGTGCGGGGTGATCTCCGAGATTATGACTAATTCTCGGGTAGATCAAGCGGAGTGTCCAGAGTGTGGCGGTGTAGCCTCTAAGATTTTTACCAAGGCCCCTGATTATCACATGAGTATCGATACATTCATGGAGCATCAGAGGGGGCATCTCGGGCCAAAGATTAAGAAGTCGATGGAAAAGGAAGCCAGACTCAAGCAGGAGGTAGAGAGGGCAAGAAGGACTGTAAGAGGAGGGCAATGACATGAGTGCATTGGTCGATAGTGTTTTGAGTTTTATCGATAGTGTGGCATTGCCAAATGAGGATTGGCGTATCGATGTTGAGCATGACAAGGCGGAAGGTTTCGTTGTACTCATGGCGGTAAGTGAGTTCGGGAAGGGGCAGTGCCTAACGTTTGCTTGCATGGAAGAGATAGTATATTCGTACCCCGGTAAGGAAGCGGATTTCTGGAGTTATGCTTTAGAGAAGCTATACGATAACATCAGGGATGATAATTTGAATAGATTGCGGGAAAAGTACGATATTTTTATTGGACCGGAGATTGCTCGGGAGCTTCATGCTATGAGGAGTACGGCTCGGTATCAGGAATTGTTAACTCCTCTTGATGGGGTTGAACCCATTTTGGCATTCGGGGATGGTGTTGGGGATCAGGAAATGATGGAGGCTTACAATTTTAATCTTGCTAATGGCGGTAGCCTTGCTGATTTTATTTGGATTGTAGATAAAGGTAAGCAATTGACAATTTCTTTGGTTTATAAGCCATTTGAGTTGATTGTTCTTCATCTGGATGATGTGGTTGATAAGAGATCATGGGAGGTGCTTGAGCCTGAGTACACTTCCCTGAAAGTACACTATTAGCAAGAGGAAGTGGATGAAATTAGATAAATCAGAGGCCAAGGTTGTAGCGGAACTTCTTGACGCATGCCGAGCCTCAGGGGCCTGTAACTCTTGCGTTAATCGCAAGGAATGCAACTCGATCAAAAAGAAGTTGATCGAGGGTGAGACTCAAACGGGGGAATGAGTTATGGAGTATAAGAAATTTTTAATTCCGGTGAGCATAGAGGCCGATTTTTTGGATGAGGCGTGGTTTTTGGCTCTTCAATCCATGTTTATAGATGGTCGGGTGTATCAGATAGATCAAGGGTCATTTGAGGGCCATCGGCGGTTGGAACTTGATTTTGTGACGATCAATATCAAGCATCCTGGGGAAGGCAATCTTATTCCGGTGATTCCGGAGGGCATGGCTAGGGTGACGGCTCCCGCTTCTCCGGAGCATGTCAATTCTTACTATTCTTACCTAATGTCAGCCGATAAAGCTGAGTATGAGCAATATACTTACGGTGAGCGGATTGTAGGCGGGGTGAATCAGGTAGAAAAGATAATTGAGCGGTTCCGTAAGTACGGAGAGGGGACCAATCAGTGTTGCATGGCAGTAGCGAGGCCGGAAGATATTGAATTGACAGACCCGCCTTGCCTTCGGATGATCGATTGCCGAATGATGTATGGCCAACTCCATTTCATCGTTTATTTCCGCTCTTGGGATTTATGGGGAGGTCTCCCGTCGAATTTGGCGGGTATCCAGACCCTCAAGGCCATTATGGCAGACTCAATTGGATGTGGGGACGGGGAGATCATCGCTTGCTCGAAAGGGCTCCATCTCTATGACATGGCTTGGGAGCAAGCCGCGATTCGGACCTATAAGATCGAGCAATACAACCATTTGATGAAGTTTTTGGGGTAATCATGATTCATTTTGGTAGTTATAAGGACGTGATTTCGGAGTTAGATGACTCCAGCGTGGATTTGATTCTTACTGATCCACCTTATGGGACTACTGATTTAAGTTTTGATGACGGGACAACGGAGGGATGGTTCCTTGATTGTGAACGGGTGCTCAAAGATACTGGGTATCTAATCAGTTTCGGGCCGGAAGATCTTTTAATGGAGATCGGAATTCATTTTCAGAGCCGGTTCCGCGTATCTTGGGTGAAAAGCCTTCCTTTTATGCAACTGAAGGGGGCGAAAAAACCTAGTTCTCATCACGAATTGATAGGTGTTTTTTGTAAAAAAGAGGCAAAAGTAAAGGATTTGCCGTGGAATGTAGTGAAACGTAAAGGTGATCCTTACCTAAAGAAGCAGAATAGCCGTAAGTCCAAAAGGGAGGGAAAGGATCAAATTGATCGGAGAGGGTTTAACACTGCTAATTTTATATCTGAAAACGCCGGGTATCGCCTTCAGACGGATGTAATTAAGGCTCCGAATAAGCCAACCATGAAGCATGTTGAGCGAACTCCCCATCCGACTCAGAAGCCCTTGACGCTACTGATACCATTGATTGCTTGGGTGACCAATCCGGGTGACGTGGTACTCGATCCATTTTGCGGATCGGGTGGAACGGGAATAGCATCGAAACTGTTATCTAGGGAGTTCATTGGAATTGAACTCGATCCATTTTATGTCGGGCTGGCCGAAGCTAGAATAAAAGACTATGAAAGATTCAGTTACGCACTGGAGGATTACATATTAGATGAAAGCTAAGAGAGTTACGCTGGATATTTGGATACCATTCATCCCAATTCCGGGGAGATGGGATGATCGAATGGTGAACTATGTTTGTTACGGGTCGTTTGATGGGTTCCGACGGTGGTTTCCTACGGTGTTCCAGTATCTTTACATCAGGTCTAAGTGGTTTCGTGATCAGATAGCCAGGGGGATGGATACTCGGGCTTCTATCGCGGAAATCAGGGGGAATGAGAATAAGGCCATTCCGGCGTTGGATGAATTTTGGGGGAAGTCATGCGAAGAGGACTCAGATTTAAATTAATGAGGGTAGCAGTTTTGGGGTATGCAGTATTGCAGGGGGCGTGTGCTCCATCGGAAAGTGCGAATGATGAGTATATTCCCGGTATCTATCAAGTGTCTGTTCCTGGGGATGAGCCTGGAGTTCTTCTCATAGGGCAGTCCAATTGTGTTGGGTTTGATTTGGCATGGGATGGGCCAGAGCGGTTTGATATTTTTGCATTGCCGGGGTCTAAGATCGAGAAATGGGATCCGCCGGATACGGCTTTGTTTCGGGAAGTCGATCATCTTCTTGCGGAGAGGCCCTACAAGGCCGTGATTTGGTTCCAGGGCGAGAGTGATGGGGTAGATATCCAATCGGCTCGGCTTTACCATGATCGGCTTGAGGAGCTACTCTCGCATATCTTGATCCATAGTCCGGTGATCCTCGTGACAACTCACGGGACACCATATTCGGATATGGTTAACGGGGCGAAGGGTGAACTTAGTAAGGAGTATGAAGGGGTTTACATGGTGGATTCATCGGATTTGCCTCGAAGGGATAGTATGCATCTGACGATTGATGGAAAACTTGAACTGGTAGATAGGTTTAGGTTATACTATTAAAGTAGGTCGTGAGGTTTAAGATGCATAATTATGCGTGTAGTTGTCGGATAATAGAATATTAGGGGGCGAATTTGTCTTACCTAGAGGGGGTAGGTTGTGAGTGGTCGGATACGATTAACGGAAGGTTTTCGGAGGTTGCGGCGGTCAAGGAGATTCCATGATATCCATGCTCTTATAGTGGCCGGGGTAGCATGTAATGAAATCGCGAGGAAGATTCAGATGGAGTGGCGGGAGATGAACACGGTATCCCAAGCAACGTTGGCAAAGCAACTGGAGAGGTATCGTAAGTCCCTGGAGGTAGGGGGGTTGGCTCCCCATGAGATTCCGGAAGAGGCCCGAAAGGCCAGGGGGGGTATCCTGGGTTCGGCGCTGGAAAAAGGGGGGTGGGCAGTATATGATGCGGAAACGTCCTCATCTAAGGTGGATGAAGATCCGTACAAAGGTCGGACTAAGGCAGAGATCGAGCAAGCATCTTCAGGTGATTTGGCGAGGATGGTTGAAAAAGAGAAGGCAATCCCTACTGACGGGGCGGTAGATGTAAAGGAGGGGCTATCCAAGCTACTCGATATTCAGATGGCTCGAATCGCGATGGAGGTAAAGAATGAAGAGAGTATAGGGAAGCTCATGCCGGGGACGGGGTTAGAAATCAACGTAGCCAAGGATATACTCAAGTCTCTCCATGTGGTGCAGGGGGATCTAGGGTTGACTCACAAGGAACCTGATCAGCTATCAGTAGGTATAGGGATCGGTCCTTCCAAGGATTTGACGGAAGCATTGTCTAAGTCTGGATTATTAAAGACTATTTCTGACAAAAACTCCCGAAAACGTATTTTAAAAGCGCTTCAGGGGGAGACCCCTCTAGGGGGGCAGACATTTTTGCCTGAAATGTCGGAAAATGCGGAAAATGAGGATGATGTGGTCCAAGTAGTTGAAAATAAAGGAGGAAATGGGGATGGATAAGAGTTGCATAAACTGCGATTTTAATTATAGTTGTGATGCTAGGTTAAAAGGGAAGTTTGAGCCTTCCTTTTGCCAGGAGTTCTCTATCAATATCGATCAGGATGATGAAAAAGGGAATCGGGAGCGGGCAGAGCAATGCAAGTTCTTTGTCCCAAGGGGAGGGGACCGGAGTAAGGTGCCGGATCGGGAGCGGTGGTATGAGAAAGATAGTATCGCATAAATGTGCGAAGCTCTTGAGTAAGGATATGGAGCGGTGCATTGCTGAAAAGGTCGGGGATGAGAGTAAGGGAGAAAAGTAAAATGGGAGATGGGAAAGGCGCAGGTGGTGGTGGAGGTCAAATAATGAATGTTACCGGTAAATCCGGGGATGTTGTTAGAGAGGAGGTATCACAATTTATACGTCGCAATACCGAAATAGATAATCCATACATGACAACGCAAGGACTTGGGACTGGCGTTAATTCTGGGTTGACGGCGGATTTTTTGCAAAGTCAACTTGATCCTGGGGCTAAGGTGACAGTCACTACTCGCAGTGTGGATTCGGCTATCGGTAAGAATGGAAAGTTATCTGGTCCTGGAAAGTCTTTTGTGACTACTATCAGTGGGGGCGGGGTAGATGTCAGTGTGATAACATCTCAAGCCGGGCAAATTCGATCTAGTCGGATTAAACGAGTTCCTCGTTTGTATACAAGAGTCGAAGGAGGGGAGGGCGGAGGAAAATCTTTTCTCGGGTTCCCTGCCACGAGTATTTTTCAGACGGTTACTGGTAAACTCAACTAGAGGGAATAATGAACACCAAAAATAAAAAGGGGAATGATGGTGAAACTTCAGAGTAAGGACAGGGAACGCCATGCCGAAACAATCATGACGGTAGAGAAAAGGGCGGTTGCTTGCTATGATTGTGTGAAACTCACTTTGCTGAAAGACCTATGCTCACCGGCGGGTAGTCTGGATTTGACCTGCCCGGATTGCACGAAAAAGCGAGAGGCCGGGAAGATTGTCCTTTTTCTTATTTCGATGCTTGGGATCATGAGAATTGTACGCAAGGATGGGCGGTGCAAGATGATATGATGTGGTGTTATCCGGGTAGTTCGGCATGTCCACGGTTCGATGAGGGGGCTTTATCTGGCGGGATTCGTGATCTTCTAGGTAGGGAGTAGGGCGATGATAGCTGATGTGATATGCGAGAATGATCTTTGTTTACATAACAATGGTCATGGTGGATGCCGGGCATTGGGGATCAAGTTGGAAGTGAAAATGGTGGGGAAAAATAATTGTGTTTTGGCGTGTTCTAAGTACAAACTTGACCCACGGGATGAAGGTAAATTGAGTGATGGGAAAGATGATGAAAAACAATAAGTTATATACCGCATATATAGTGAAAATTAATGTGTAATGCATATCTATGCAGGGAAAATTACCGCATTGTGTGCGTAATTTTTCCCGAGGAGGGTTGAAAATGGGTGACGGGAAGGGAGGCGGCGCTGGCGGTGGAGGTACTGCGGCGGCAGTTGGCGGGAAAGAGGGACTCCGGGAACTGGATCAGGTTCTTCGAGGGGCGGAATCTTATTCAGGGACGATCTTGGCCGAGCAGGAAAGTCAGTATTTAGGTGGTTTCGGTCCGGTCCGGCGGTCAGGTCCGGCTCCTTGGGATCGGTTTAATTTCAGGTCTCAACCGAACGGCAATTTGGGCGGGATCCGGAGAAATGACCGGATTGTGATCACGGGCCAGGGTTTCGGCAGTAGGAGGGATCCGCCAAGTCGATGGGTAACCGGTCCGGCTCGTGTCACTTCGGTTCGAGGGCGTGGGGATGGTCGAACGGTGACGGTTTCACCTATCGGGAATTGGTCTCGCCATCGGTCGATTACCCTGAATACGGCTCCTGCCAGGGCTCCGGGGCAGAGATTTACCACTTCTCCCCAATCGAGTGAGGTCAGGACTAGTCCAAATACTCCGGCTCGAAGGAGAGGGGTGACGGTGATGACGGTAACGGGGAGGGCTGAGTGAGTTTATCCAGTGAGGAGCAAGAACTTTTACGCCAGATTGTGGAGGAGTTCGACGATCACGGTGAGAGTTCTACGCTCGAACTCCTGCTTGGGATGGATTTTGATTACATCCTTCCCGATATGGAGACGTTCCTTCTTGACCCTTATTACATGGGACAGACCGGAAAATCCATATACCCAAAGCTCCTGGATGATTTAATTGAAATCTTTGAGGACGGCCCATTCATTGAGATCCATCTGACTGGAGGCATTGGATGGGGAAAGAGCACGATTGCTGAATTTATCATGGCTCGGATGATTGCGGAGTGCTGGGTTTATAAAGATCCGGCTACTGCATTCGGGCTCATGCCAGGGTCTACGATCTCATTTATGAATATTTCCGTGAGTGAGGGCCAAGCCCGGAGGGTCATTTTCAAGGGGTTATACCAAAAACTTACCAGATCTCCCTTTTTTCAGGAGTGTTGTCGTCCGGATCCGAAAGTTGTGACGGAACTTCGGTTCCCCAAGAATCTTTGGATGGCTCCTTTGGCTTCGACGGATAATTCTGCTTTAGGACTCGATATTTGGGGCGGGATCATGGATGAGGCCAATTTTATGGCCGTGGTGGAGAAATCCAAAGCCGCCGGACGGGGGAATAAGCGGTTTGATCTTGCGGAGAACATCTATTATACCATCCAGCGACGGATGAAGTCTCGATTTATGGAGGCTGGCACTATTCCAGGGAAGCTCGTGATTGTTTCATCCAAGAATTATCCCAATACTTTCATGGAAAGGCGGATGAAGGAGGTAAGGGATATGGAGGAACAGGGGGTTTTTATACGTGATTATGCCACTTGGGAGCCCAAACCTTCGAGAATTTATTGTGGGGATACTTTCCCAGTGGAAGTTGGAGATGTGGCCAATGTTTCTCGTATTTTGACCCTGGAGCAAGCGGAAAAGGCCCATGGAAAGGTTATTGATGTACCAGTGGAGTTCCGGAAAGACTTCGAGAAGGATATCGATCAGGCTATTCGGGATTTGGCTGGGGTTGCGACGGCTACAATTAACCCATATTTCAAGGATTTTCGGAAGATTACTACTGCGATTGACTCTCGGAGACATCCATTTACGGCTGAAAGCACTAATTTGCAGGATGGGGCGGGGTTTATTCAAGATTCGCTTGTGGAAATGGACCCAAGAACCAAGAAAACTATCCCTCGAATATCCCCGACTGAGCCCCGATGGGTGCATGTGGACCCGTCTTTGTCAGGGGATGCTACGGGAATTGCGATGGGGCATGTGGCCGGTCTTGTGGAGATCGAGAGGAAAGATGACGATACGGAGCGGTGGACTATTGAAGAGGCTCCGTTGATTTGCATTGATTTTATGCTCCGGGTTGTCCCACCGGTTGGCGGTGAGATTCAGTTTCGGAATGTGAGGCAGTTGGTTTATTCTCTTACTGAGATGGGTTTTTTGATCAAGGGGGTATCGGCTGATAGTTATCAATCAGCGGAATCAATGCAACATTACCAGTATCGAGGATATCAGACGGCTCGATTTAGCGTAGAGCGTGAGGATGCCTATAAATTGCTCAAGGATGCGTTTTACGAAGGTCGGGTGAAGATGTATGAATATCCACCGGTGATCGGTGAATTAAGGCAGTTGGAGTTTGATAAATCTTCGGGTAAAATTGATCACCCGGCTGGCGGGACAAAGGATGTTTCTGATGCCGTTTGCGGTGTGGTGGTGGGATTGATGAGGTATATGGTCGTGAAAAGTAAAACTAACTTTGGGGTACAGGTGTTTTGATGCCTACTTGGGAAGATGAAATAAAGTCTAGAAATCTGGCCCGGAAACTTCGGGAGCAAGAGGAGGCTCGAAAAGAGGCTCTTGAGGAGACCCGGAAATGCGGCAATTGTGGGGCAGACGTTAAAATGGGGGATAATTTTTGCTGGAAATGTGGCAATTCCCTTGAAGGATCCTGGATTAAGGAATGTAAGGGTTGCCATCGGCTTTTCAAAACTATCCGGCCCAAGGATCGGGAGTATTGTAATCGATGTGAAGGGGAAGCTCGGAAGAAGGCTAATTCAGGTGGGCTTATTCGGTATTAGGAGGCAATTATGGCTGATAAAAAAACAAGACGTGGTTCGAGGGGCGGAAAAAAGATCAAAGAGCAGCGGGTTGTGAATCAAGAAGAGGGCGTGGTGGTAAAAGTCCTTGAGTTCGGGGGTGATGACGCTTTGCCGGATCGTGGGGAATCAAAGCAGTTAACTCCTGATGTGTTCGAGGTAGTCATAAAAGATGGTCAGGCTATTCGACCACTTTATGATCCCCTTCTTTGGGCGACGCTTCTGGAGCAGGATGTTCGCCTTTTCCGGTGCGTGACGGCCATGGCATTGAATACTGTGGGGTCCGGATGGGAGCTTTCGGCTCGATATGATTCAAAGGAATTTGTGGAGGAGAACAAGGAAAACATCAAAAAAGAGCGGGCGGAAATCATGCCTTTGTTCAAGTATCCGAATTCAGAGTATTCCTTTGAGGAAATGATGCAGATGATCAAGACTGATGAGGAGGCCGAAGGTCAAGGTTACATGGAGGTGTCTCGGGACAATAAAGGTCAGATCGATGGTCTTTATCATGCTCCCGGTCACACAATCAGGGTTTTGGCCGAGAAAAAGGGATTTTTGCAGATGAGGACCAATCTCGGGTCGGATTCCTATGTTTTTTCTCCGGGGAAAACGGCTGAGGATAGTATTCAAAAGGTGTATTTTAAGAATTTCGGGGATAAACGAGCGATTGATAATCGCACGGGGGGTGAAGCTAAGGGCGCTCTTGCTCCGGAATTTCGGGCAAATGAACTCATTCAGTTCAAAATTTATACTCCTCGGAGCTCATTTTATGGGATTCCGAGAGTAGTAGCGGCGGCTCCTGCCATATCCGGTAATCGACTGGCTCAGTTGCGGAATGTTTCGTTCTTTGAGAATGATGCTACTCCCCGGTTGGCAGTTATTGTAGAAGGTGGAAATTTGGATACATCTTCCGTCAAGATGATAGAGAACTTTATTGAAGCTCGTGGGAAAGGCCCAATGAATTTTGGCAGAGTAATGGTCCTTCAACCGCAATCACAAGAGGCCGTTCCTGGGGCTGAGAGTAAGGCTAAAATCACACTGATGCCGCTAACTGTGGGTGTAACGGAGGATGCGAGTTTTACCCGATATCTAGTTTTGAATTCGGAGATGGTTCGTGAGGCATTTGGGATTGGCAAGATTTTCTTGGGGACGGCTGATGATGTGAATCGAGCTACTGCTTTGACGATGAAGCAAGTGACCATGGAGCAAGTATTTGAGCCTGAAATCAAGAGGTACGAGCATAGATTGGATATTACCGTTATGCGTGATCTTGGAGCGAAGTACACGCAACTCAGATTTACCCGGCCCAAGATGACGGACCTTTCTTCGGATGCTCAGGCTTACGGGGTTCTTGCGGCGGCTGGGGGAATTACGCCTAATGACATCAAGGAACTTCTTGGCCAGGATCCATTTGCGGCAGAGTGGGGTAATACTCCAATTCCTCTTATTAAGATGGGTCTTTTGGAAGGCCGCGAAGTTCCGGCTGATTTCGCGGATGGTCCTGATAGTGGTGGGGAGGGTAATGCCTCAATCGAGCAAGAAATTGCACGAGCTACCAAGTTGTTTGGGGAAGCTACGGGGTTTTCCGGAACTTTGGATCTAATAGCTAATGGTGATCCTCAAGAAGTGGTGCATAAGTTACGGGCATTAGTGGAAAAGTAGCACTTGACAAGTCGGTATATTTATGTTTTACTCAATAATGAAAGGTTGAAGGGCCTTTCCAACCAAAGGAGGATAAAGACATGGCAAAGAATCAAGCGGGATTGACTGGACCAATCGGTGGGACTGCCAAGCGGACTTCTGCGGTGATCGACACTGGAAAGCAGAATAACGATCCGATGGCTTCTCCGGATTCCAAATCCAGCATGAAAACTCCCAATCTGACTGCTCGCAAGCAACGCCGGATGGCAGAGTAAGGGGGGCGGGGCCATGGCCCGTAGGAATGATAAGTTCCTGCGTCAAGCAACGGAAGCTATTGCTTCTAATGCCAAACCGGGTTTCCATGGCGAAGTCACCGTCCAGGTGAAAATTCAGAATGGGGTTATCCAGAGTGGTCATGTAGAGAAGTCTACTCGGGTGTCCCGGCAAGGGAACACTACGTTAGTAGAAAAGATCAAACTGGATTGAGCTAGTCGGTATTAGCCGGGCCTCATGGTATCAGGCAAGCCGCTAAGGGGTTATTATGCCCTTTAGCGGCTTTTTTATTTGGGGGTCAATATGGAGCTTGATAAATCCTTTGAATTCGGGTTAACGGTTTGTAAGGCCCGGAGGGATGAAGAGGGCCGGATGATTGTTACGGGTTATGGTTCTGATACCATGACTGATGGGCATAAAGAGAAGTTTGATACTCACGCCATTAAGGGAATGCTGGATGCAGTTCGGAACGGCGTTCCTCTCATGACTTCACACAAGGATTCGTTTGGGTTTGGAGAATCGTTCGATGGTCGGATTGTTCCCCTGGATAGCGGGGAGGTCGGGCTTGAGGTTGATTTTCTTTTGAAAGAGAAGTACCCGCAAGCGACGGATCTTTTTGAGGCTATTCAAAGCGGAAAGTGTGATCAGCAACTTTCCGTTGGCGGGAAATTGAATATGTCCAATCCTCGGGCCGCTTACCTTCTTAGGGACGGTACTAAGGTACTTCATGATTTTGATTTGGATCATTTTTGCACGACTCGGCCTAAAAAGGCGGCGAATCCTCGAACTCATTTTAAGGCCGCAATGTTTGAATCCCTGGAAAAGGATGGGATGACCGATGAGGTCTGGAAAACATTGGAGGTAGATGATTCTGAGGCTGAAAGGCTGGCTCAGGTGGGGGGAAGCATCGAGAAATTTCTGATGCTCAGTCCTTCCATGGATTCGCCTATGACGGGGAGTGTTAATCGGGAAGATGATCCGCTTGGCGGTAATGACAGGTCTTTTGAGGATTTGCCGTCGTTTAAGCAAATGCGTGATGCTGGGTACAATGCTTACCACGTTCCGCTTTATTGGGAGGGTCATCCCGTTCAACTGGCGATGCGTGATGTTCGGATGGATCGGAAAAAGTGCTTGGAGAATGTCGGGCGGTATAAATTCGATGAGATTGAACCGATGGTACGAGCCAGTGGGGTAAAAAACCCGGTGGTAGATAGTAAAGGGATGATTTCTCTTTACGGCGATTATAGTAATGTCGGGAATATGGATGATCGACCGGTCGGTAAAGATCCTACGGGAAAACGGGCCGTTCGGTATTATCGAATGTTCCCGTCGGCAATAAACAATGACGGTGAACTGGAATATGATGATCTTGGGCGACTGAAAGGTGGCGGATTCTTGTTCATGAAGGATGGGCGAAAAGTCCCCGGTGAGGATGATTACTCCCCCTTCTGGAGAGTTCCTTCCATGACGGAAGCACAAGTCTTGATCCCGGATGCCGTGGCCAAATTGGCGGAAACCACTGAAAAGTCTGATCTTGAGGATACGGTGGAGAAGAGCATTAATCTTACCCGAACTTTGCTTATGCCCTTGTCCCTGCGGAAAATCAAGCTCAGGACTAAACCCACGGATGACCATTCTCATGAGTTGAGGCTTTTCCTTGATTCCTCTGGCAAGGTAGTTGACGGATATACCTTTGACGGCGGATCATCCTTTGCTCATGGCCGGAGGGCTCAGGCTACTCAGGATATGAATGACCGTGAATCGTTCCGGCTTCGCCATGACCACGTTCATATCGTAGTGTTTACGGGAGGCAAGGCCGTTCTTGCCGAAGCCTTGGGGCATACTCATGAGTACGAGTTGCCTGAAATGGAAAAGGAGACAAGCGAAATGGAGTTTCACAAAGAGAAGGTACGGCATAGGACCGTGAATAGCGGCGGCTACTTTGCCGTGGGCGAGAAGGGCATTGGAGCGGAGGTCTATGAGGAAGCTCCTAAATCCGCTGATCTTACTCAGACGGGTCAAAGTTCCTATGCACTTCTCTTGGAGAGTGAACACGGACAGCACATTCGCCAGCTTGGGAAGATTTCCAGGGCAGAGGCTCAGAAGATGGCTCTTGGGGCCGTCAAGCCTGAAGGTGGGAAAGTGGTAGTTGGTCGGTCGATTGGCCGTCTCAATAATCGCAATCTCTACCGGATGCTTTCAGAGTTCTCTCCGGCGGACGGGAAAGAGGAGGCTGAAAAGGCGGTGCCTTTCCGGTCTTACCCACTTTCGGGTAACCGGCGGTGGTCTTTTACGGCGAATGAAGGGAATGCGATTCTCAATCAGTTCGGCGGTGAGGATTCAGAAAGAGCGTGGAAGGCTTACGAGAATGCTCATGCGTGGTACAACTCGGATGCTGGTAATGGTACTCCTCGAACTAAGGGAGCCTATGCTTTGCCTCATCACAAGCTGGAAGATGGTTCTATGCGAACCTTCCCCGGCGGTGTGATTGCGGCTATGGCGGCTTTGAATGGTGCGAGAGGCGGTGTTACTCGCATTCCGGCGAATGAGAGGCAAGGGGTTTATAACCATCTTTCTCAGCACTATCGTCAAATGGATATGACTCCCCCGGATTTGCGGGGAGCCAAGGAAGGTTATAAGGAAGATATCGGGGTTGGCGAGACTGACTCTGAGTATCTGGATCAATTCATCAATTTCCATAAGGAGCAAGGAGTAGATCTTGATTGGCTTCCTGCTTTTATGGATGAGTTTTCAAAAAGTGAAGAGGAGGTAGACAAGATGGGCGGTGAGGAAAAGAAAAAGGATGAGACCACTGCTCCTCCCGTAGAGGAGACTGCGGTGGACGAAACTACGGATGATAAGGAAACTGAGGCTCCGAAAGAGGAAGCCAAGCAAGAGGAAACCGTGGAAACCAAGACTGATACCGGACTTCTGGAGAAGTTTATGGTGGGTCTTGGGCTGAAAAAGGCTCCCAATCCGAAGGTTGAGCGCACACTGACTCTGATGGAATCGGCTCAAGATGCTCTTGAGGGCGTGGAAATCGGGGAAGATGATGCCGCTCCCTTGATCGGACAAATGGCCAAGCTCGTTTCCATGGTCAAGGCCGGGGTAGAGGCGGGAAAGATCGACCTGGATGATCTTCCTGCTCGCGATGCTCGGTTGCTCAAGGCGTTCCTGGATGGGAATCCGGTGGAGGCTCCGAAAGAGGCTCCGAAACCTACTCCCAAAGAAGAGGAGCCCGAAGAAACCGATGAGAAAGCGGAATCTGCGGAGATCGATTACGATAAATTGGCCGATAAATTGGCTGAGAAGTTCGATCTCAAGCCGAAAGAAGCGGGTGAGGATGCCGGTGATGCTCCCAAGGAAGAGGAAGCTCCCGAGGATTCTCAAGATGAGGATAAAGAGGAGGAGACGGATACCAAAGAGAAGTCCGCTCCGGAAGATACTGGAACAGTTGAGAAATCTGAGCAGGACGATGCTCTTGCCCAAATACTCAACGGTCTCAATGATCTTTCGAGCCGGATTGAGAAGGTTGAGAATGTCTCCGGTGTGAGCAAGTCTTTGGACGGCCAGGAAGGTGGCAAAAAGAAACCCGGTAAGGGTATCTTCTCAGGAGCCATCCCCCACGTTCACAAGGCTCGCCAGATTCAGGAAGCCAAAAAGCAGGGCAAGTAACCCTGGACAAATAAAGTAGGAGGAAAAAATCATGTCGATTAACGAAGAACTCATTGAAAAAACTCTTGAAAGCGGCGATTTTTTTGCCGGTGGGGAGATTAACCCTACTCAGCAAGCGGAATTCGTTCGGCTGGTCAAGGATTTTTCGGTAATGTTGAGCATGGTCCGTTTTGTGGATATGCCGACTAAACGTTATCTCATTGACAAGATCCATCTTGGGGAGCCCATCACGCGGGGTATTGCGGAGAATACCAATGCGATGACCAACCTGATTTCCCCGAAGATGAATCAGATCGAGCTTACCACGAGCAAGATCAAGACTGCTTATGCCATCACCACTGAGGCCCTTCAGGTTGCCCTTAATCAGGAGGATCTTGAGGATACTGTGCTGGAAATGGTGACTAAGCGGTATTCAACTGACGTGGAGATTCTCGCCATTTCGGGCGATGACACCGTGACCGGTACTACTCCTTACGATGAACTGATCAAGGTTCTCGATGGATGGGACAAGATCACTGATGACGCTCAGGTGGTGGATGCCGCTGGCGCAACCATTTCCAAGGCGGTGTTCACTGAGGCTCTGCGGACCATGCCTCAGCAATATCTCCAGGATCCTGATCTTCGGTTCCTGATGTCCAGGATGACCAATATCGATTGGATGGATGAGATTGCGGATCGGGAAACGTCCTTGGGTGATGCGGCTTACCGGGGTGACGCGGCTGGTATGATGGGTGTTCCGGCTTCCATCGTTCCTCTGATCCCCTCGAACAAGCCCGTTGCCGTGGCGGCGGCTACTCCAGCTATCGTGGTCGGCGCTCAGTATGGTCCTTTTGAGATTGTCACTGGATCGAATGATCTGATCAACCTGGATATCGACAATGCCGGTGCCCACGAAGTTACCCTGACTCAAGGGGTGTGGGAGGCTATCCGGATTGCGGCCCAACTCAACGCGGATGCTACTTTTGCGGCTAATGGCCTTGTGGCTTCTGACAATGATGGGCGGCTTCAACTGGCCTCTTCGACTACGGGTGCGACTTCGGAGATTGATATCCAGGCGACTTCAACTCCGGGACAGTCGGCTTATGCCGCGCTCGGTTTGACCATTGCCGCTACTACGGGTGCCGCCGCTGGTTCGGGTTCTCTTAATGAGGGAACTCTCATTTGGCTGGCCAACCCGATGAACTTCATCTTCGGGATGCTGGATTCGACTCGCGTATTCTCCGAGTTCAACAAGGATTATGATCGTGTTGAGGTCGTGATGTATAACGAGGTTGCGGTACAAGTGGAAAATCTGGAATCCATCGTGAAGGTCACGAATATCGCCCGCAAGTAAGCGGACGATGATTAGGGGGTAGTCATGGCGAAATTTGATCTAGTGATGGATCAGAGCAAACGAGTGGCTTGCCCGTCCGGTCGAAAGTATTACTTTGTCGCCGGGTATCCGCTGGATATTCTGGACGATGGGGATAAGGAATTTTTGAGAGGCCAACCGGATTTTTTTCTGGAAGTGGCTGATCAAGGTAAAGTTCCGGCTACACCGGATAAGGAGGAGGGGTCTCCCCCGCAATCGGCCCCTCCTCCTGCCCCTAAAAAGGGGAAGGCGGCTAAACCCAAAAAGAAAAAGAGGACTTATGACCTGGATAAGCTGGATGCTGATCGGGTTATCGAAGATGAACTTCTAGCGAAGAATTCTGATGGTCCTTGGAATTGCCCGATCTGCGGACGCAAGAATATCAAGACTAAAAGTGGGTTGCGGGCTCATGTAGGGTCTACTAAATGTGTGGAAGCGGCGAGGGAAAAGCTAAGTGAGTAAGTACATGACATTGGCGAGACTCCGGGGGTTGGGTATTACGGTTGCCCAACTCTCGGATGCTCTTGCTTTAGAGCTTATCAAGAATGTGTCGGATTCTCTTGATGCGCTTACTCAGCAAGTTTTCTCTCCTCAGCTTGAGATTCATCGGACAGATGGGAATAAAAGCCGGTTGACCCATCATCGTAGCTTGCTTCCGATATTGAAGGTGTTTTCGCTCAATGTGGATGTGGATAAGAATCGATCTAACTATTGGGATGAACATAGGTACATTTTCGGAAGGAATCTGCAAAACGGTAGTTATGACTTGACGCGGTATGAAATATCTTCGGATACCAAGTATCGGCTTCTTTCACTTTTGGCGGGAGAGTTTCCGCTTGGGGTTGAGAATGTTCTTATTAATGGGGTATTCGGGTTTCTCGAAAATCGGAAGGCATTTCAGACCGAATTAAGTGCGGAATTGGCGATGGGGGATACGGTAGTGTCAGTGGCGGAAACGTCTAATAGCACTGGACGTATCGAGGTTGGCGATTTTGTATTGGTTGAGATTGAGGCGGCTACGGGTGAGGCTCCGGCTCTTACCTATGTCGATATTGTTCAATCTATATCTGCAACTAACCTGACCGTTGATGCCGTGCAAGATCAGGCCGGTCTCCCCGTAGCCGTGGGAGTAAAAGTCTACTCATTCGGGGCTTTTCCAGGTCCGTTGGTAGAGGTAATGGATGCTTTACTACTTCGGGCTTGGGATGATTCACCTTGGAATCCAAATGGTTCGGGAAGTACAGATAAACGATTGCTGAGTGAAAAAGTCGATAATTATAGCTATCAACTGGAATCGGAATCAGTAGCGGCAAGTCGGGCCGGGGGTTACGGTCTAATAACTGGTAGTGTGAGGTTGGATAAAGTGCTCCAACAATATTGCCGTCCTGGGGGGTTTGTGGGGTATGTCTAGACGGCCTCTTAGATGGAACCCAATGCCCGTTCGGATCAAGGTACTTTCGGACGGATCTGCCGGGGGTGCCGCCGGAGATAAGATTATCGATGAGGTATTTGGAGAGGTTTTAGGAGGGGCCAGAACACCATTCGATTCAACTTTGGATCTTCAGGCTCAAGTGGTTTACAAGGCTCATGATAAGCGTGATCCAGTTATTGCCGGGGATCAGGATGTTGGAGACGGTCATCTTTGCTTTATTTTGGAGTACCTGGAAAGTGTAGGTCTTGATCCGCTTGGGAGTGGAGACAAGATTAAAAAAGGGGATCGAATCATTGAAATCGCTGGGGAAACGACGGATTACCGTATTATTGAGATGCGACCGGCTGGGCATATAAAAACGGCTGATATCAAGCCGATGCTTTGGCTGGCGTATTTTGAGTTTCCAGCGGATGTTCATTCAAGGGTGGTTTAAGATGGCGATACAAAGAAAGCATGTGGCGGCTGGAAGCCAATTTAACGATGTGTTTGATTTTCAGTCCGGGTCTGATGTGGAGGTCAAGAGGGTATCTCTTCAAATGGGGAGTGAATCCAAGAATGTGACCGTGACTATCGTGGATAAGTACGGAGCACAATTCGCGAAACTCTACGAGAAGTTGGCCATGACGAATTTAACTGTGGATCTGATAGGGAGCATTCCTTTGGGTCCGGATGAGAAGATAAAGGTGGTGACAACTGGAGCCACGTCGGAAATGTTCGCTACCGTGATTTTTTAAGGTGACGCTATGGAAGGCTTTTTCAATTACATAGTGATCGAGGACGGGGTTCCAGTAGCCATTGGTTCCGGTGGTGGGTCTGGCGGAATTGAGTTCCGCGATGAAGGTATCAGCCAAGGCTCGGCGGCGATTATGAATGTTGTGGGTGCCGGAGCCGGGGTTAGTATTTCAGGTGGTGTTGCTACTCTTAATGTGGGTGGTGCCTCTGGAACTATTGAAGTGCAGAATGATGGGGTTAAAGACGGCGATGCCTCCATTCTTGACTTTATTGGAAATGGTGTCAAAACGGCGTTTGCCGCTGGGAAATCTTCATTGGAGTTTCCGGAAATCCCGTTGGATGTTTTGATGGTTCATCCTAGTTTTACGGATGATAATGATTTGCAACAATATTCGACCGTGGAGGCGGCGATAACCCGAGCTAAGGCTATTAGGAATCCAGGATCGAGAGAGGTTTTGATTTGGGTTCGAACGGCTATTTATCAGCCTACTGCAAGATGGGATTTACATGATGGCTATGGGATGGTGTTCGATCCTATGGTGTCTTTTGATTTTTCGTCCTGGGCCGGGGGCACTACTTTTATCCAGTTTGCGGGGAACACGACTCTTAAGGGAGTGGATTTAACTTACGGAGCGATTGGTTCTCATCCATTTACTGGAGGAAATCATGTTGAGTGCCTAAGGGCTGATCCCGTAACGGGAAGCCCTACAATTGGATGGCTGGAAAATACTTGGATATGGGATACTCAGGGAGGAGCTACTTATGGAATTCGGCTTACTTCCGGGGGCGGTTCATTGCCCTTTACTCCCGTATTAGTGGCGCGGAATAACTTAGTAAGCGTGATTACTTCGGTTGGCGGATTAGTTCAAGAAGGTGATTGGGAGGTGAGGGTTGAAGGAGGAGCCTCAATATTCACTACGGTAGGGGCTTCTGCCATCAAGCAAGTTGATGTGGGTTCTGATTATCCTGATACTTCCATTAGTATTATGCGGATTCAGGCTTTAGGTGGTGCGGGTGTTTATGATTTTGAGAAAAGTACCAATGGAACTATCGAGATGAATGGTTCCATTTTAAGGCTTGCGAATACAAATATAAATTGGTTGACTGATATCGCCGGTACTGCTGATGGACCAATCAACTCAGAGCAAATTCTTCAGTTCGAGTATCCGGATCCTTCTCTTTCCGTTTCTGAGAGGTATTCTCTTAAGTCGGCATTGAATCTGATCGATCAGGATATTCATGATACTACTCAGGGCCATGATCATGATGGAGTGGGGAGCAAGAGAGTTGATTATGACGATCTAGTAAATCAACCTGAATTCGGAACGGAGTATGATAGTGCTGAGGATGATACCGAATCCAATACAACTTCAACTACATTCCAGCAAAAGCTCATTTTGACTACGGGTTCATTGCCCGTAGGAACGTATAGGATTGGCTATTATTGTGAATTTAAGTCTGACGATGGGGATAATGATGGTGCTGAGGCTCAAGTTGATTTGGATGCAGGGACAATTATAGCGCAAGCGGATGTTCAAAATGCACGTCCTTCTTTTTTGGGTACTGCTCAAGGTATGTGGACCGTTTTAGGGGGTGTAAAGGAAGTGACCTTCGGGTCTGCAACTACGCATACTATTGAAATAGATTATCGTCAGACGAATTCTAACACTGCAAGGATAAGGCGCGCAAGGATAGAGATCTGGAGGATCAGCTAATGGCTCAGTATGATTACTCTAAAGCGACTGTGAATGTAACTGCTCTGGAGTGGGAAATTCAGAATGATGAGGCTATTTCTAAGGCTCTGGAGAAAGTAAATTGGACGGCTCCTGATTCTTTGAGCGTGTTTTTTGAAGAAGCCCTTTCCGGTGGAGAAGAAACTGCTCTTGATGCTTTAGTGGCGGCTCATACTGGCGAAGCCCTGAATGTCTACGATTGTTGGGATGTAGATAATCAGCGATTCATTGTTGTTAAGGCTAAAACAAAGCCTACTGAATCTCCTGAAGGAGGACCTATTCTGGTAAAGCAGGTGATTCCTACTATCGATAGAATATCGGTATTGACCATGCCGGCTAATACTGATGAATCCTCTCCCGTTGTTAAATCAAGGGTTGTCATGGATTCAGGGAATTTTAGGGATGATTCTTGGCTGAAAGTTCTGATGGTAGGCCGTAAGGCCGGTGGGGGATCAGGATATATCAGATTCTATAACTACTCGAAAGCGGTAGAGTTGGCCGTTGTTGAATTTGATTCGGGCAGTCCAGAAATCAAGGAAGTTATTTTGACCGGATGCCCTGGAACTGATAAATGCATCCTTGAATGTCAGATTTATACCGATGGAACGGGGACAATGCATGCGTACTCTCTTAGTTTGGAGGCGTTCTAATGGCGAAAAATTATAGGGTCAGGGTTTATTGTGAGACGGAAGAGGAATGGAAGTTTGATGATCAGACTGATTTGACACTTGATCCTGATTTTGTTCCGTCTGGATGCGAAGGCCATACGTTGAGAGACTTCACAATTGATGATGAGGAGGAAGTTTAATGGCCGTTGAGCAAATAGTAAAAGAGCGGGAATTGATCGATAATAAATGGGTCGTTTCAGAGCGTAAGCTAAATGAGGAATCTGATGCTCCATTGGTTTTTAAGACCATTGTATTGGAATCAGGTGGTGGAGAGTTGCAAGCAGTTTTGAAACTGGATGATGACGGGGTTCTCAAACTGGAGCAAGGTGCTAACACTTATAGGATTTTGGTAACTGGAATTAATTCTCAAAGCGGAGAAGTGGTGTTTGATAATTCGCGGTCGGTTAGGGTCGATTTTCCAAGGAGGTTTAAGCATTGGCCCGCGATTACATTGACTTTAGCAGATGTGAATAACGCTCCTCCTTATAGGCTTTGGCCAGGGAAAACCGGGTTTACGGTCAGGTTTAAGCAGAGGTTCACTGGAGTTGTGTGCTGGGTTGCTACGGAGGCATAAGATGTCTTTAGAAATAGTTATAGAAGTCTTGGATGATGAGGATTATGACGGCAATAGCATTCAGATTAAGAGGGTGATAGTTAATTTGGATGGTGTAAGGGTTCCCATATATTATTCTTTTGAGGTGGATAAATCCGATGCGGAGATAGAAGCGGAGGTCGAATCAGACCTGAGTGCAAGAGGTTACTCTTGGGGAGAGTAAAAGTGGAACGACGTATTTTTATTGTTGTTGGGGCCGTTTGTACCACTACGTTGATGTTAACTTGTTCGGGCGGTGGGGGTGTTCCGACTCCGGATAGTATTATTTCAGAGAATCTTGAGATAATCCTTAATTACGGCGGTATCCCGGCAGTAATTCTTCTTTTTGGCTATCTTTATCTTAGGAGCCTCATGAAAGAGTACGGGAGGCAACTCCGGCAAATGCAGGAGCAATTGAATAATCAACAGGTGGCAATGAATGTCTTGATTCAAAACAACACGAAAGCACTGACAAGGTTGGGAACGGCTATGATGATGGGTTGCCCTTTCATTAAAAGCCAGATTGATCCCAATGCTATCGATTGTGGGGATGGTGATGGGGGAGAAGGGTAAAAAGAGTGGTATCCATCAGGAGACACATGAATTAGTGACGCAAAATTGTGATGCGATGGATATTTTTGATAGTTTACCGATGGCGAAAGATGCTCCTGATTTAGAGGAGATGATTTGTGGAGAAGAGGCCCCGTTTCCGTCATCAATCACGGAAATTGACGATACTGATGAGGTCATGCGTTCTGAAAACGGGAGCCGATTTATAAAGGCGCTTAAATGGTGGAGAAGGGATGGGAGTAACGATTAAAAAGTTCGGGCCGTGGGCTCGATTCACTAATTTCCCTTTGAGGTTGGCGAGGGAGCTTCCGAAGATTGCCGAAATCGGTATTAATCGGGAGGCTCAAGGATTGGCTGATGCCCTTAAAGCTACCGTTGAAGGGGGTAAGGCCGGTGGTCCTCGTTTGAGTGCCGAGACGGTGGCTCGTAAAGGATCATCCGTCAAACTCGTAGATTCGCATGCTCTGGCTAATTCATTTACGGTGGAGGGAGTGAAGGCCGGGGGAACGGGTTTTGTGGGGATTAAGGAGGGTACAGGCCATCCGTCGGGGATATCGATGACTGCTTTGGCGATGATTCATGAATTCGGAACTGCCACAATTCCAGCCAGACCATTTTTGGAGCCCACTTTGAGGAGTGCTGGGCCGAAAATGCTTAACGGCGTAGTGAAATATTGGCAGAAAGAAGCAAAGAGGGTGTGGTAATGCCTACTTTCACTTGGAGCCCTGATGATCCTGGCGTGGTCCTGGAAAATATGGCCGTGGTGAATGGGAAGGCTCGCCTTCTGGCTCAAACGCCGGATGGAGAATATGATTTTCCTGAGCTTAATCCAGACGCTAGTTATCTTCCGATTGGGACCATTGAAATGCGGAATTTAACTTGGGGTAATATCCAAGATTTCCCTTGGGGCTCGGAGATGGAGTATTCTCAGCCTAATGGATCGACCATTAGGGTGTATTTCTCGATTGATGGAGGAGCCACTTATCCTGGGTCTACCACAAGTATCGATACTCTTTATCAATTTTTCTTGGGGTCATTCGAGATGTCGAATCAGTTGAGGTTGAAAGTAGAGATTACGCCTTCGACTGATGGGAAGGAGACTCCGGAAATCGGACGTATTTTTATGTACGGGGATGCGGAGTACGATGTAGTAGAGGATGCGGTACGGACGTTGAGTAAAGTTATCAAAGAAAACGCCAATCCTTATATTCAGTGGTATTTTGCACATACTGGAGGAAGTTCGTTTACGCTTTTGTCTCGATTTGATCCGACGAATTTGGGCGTTTTTGATGCGAATCGAATGGGAGCGACTCAGAATCTAGTTTCGAGTTATGATCCGGGGACGGGTCTTGTTACGCTTACAACTTCGGTCCCGGCTGGAACGGAGCTTTTGGTAAGAGGAAGGTTGGCATGGGCCTCAGATATCCAAGAAGAGGGGAAACTTCGAGTGATGGTGAGGCCGGAGCCTGATTATGTTAAGTCTCATGCTCCAATGTATGTGATTCGGCATTTGAATAGCTCGAATTATGGGGACGGGGCATTGGCCGGGGATGAGGAGGAGAAGCGGTTCGGGGTTGGGGAGTTGGCCGGAAGGTTGATTGAGAGGCCGACTCCGGTGGATTTGGTCATTGCCGTCGATTGCGTAGCCTCTCGGGAACAGGAGGCTTATGCGATGGCAAGGCAAGTCAGGGATCTTTTCATGCGTGATGATGTGGAGGGTCTCTGGCAGTCTCTCGGGATGGGTTATTACTTTGATATTGTGAACGTGGTGCCGATTACGGACGTATCCATTCCAGAAGATGAAATCCATGATTTTCAAGTTCGGGCGGTGTTTGGGGGCAAAGAATATCCGTCAACTATTCGTGAAGCTCCCTTGGCCGAAACAATACAAATTGATGTCAATAACGATGAATTAGTGGAGGTGGAAGGATGAGTGTCATTCAGAACCGGTCGAAAATGCTTTTGGCCGTGAATCTTGGCAAAGGAAAAGCGGTCCATCTTCGGCCAAAGGAGACGGCGGAAGTAACGGATAAGCAACTTTCATTCTCTGAGGTTCGCAAGCATCTTGCTAAGGGGAGACTGGAAGTTGTGGCGATGGCGAAAGTAAAGTCGCCTTCTAAAAAGAAAGTGGCTCCGGCTCCTCCTGCCGAGGAGAAAAAGCCTTTGGAAACAAAGGACAAGGAATAAGGAGGTAAGGCAAAATGGCTAATGCTCCTGGCGTAAGCATCCGTGAAGTGGATGTTTTTAGGACGGTGGAGGGTGTTCCCGTTGATGTTGCCGCCGCGTTCGGCATTACTCAAAGGGGACCAGATGATGAGTTGAGGCTTGTGATCAGTCTCGATGACTTCATAAACAAGTATGGTGGATTCTATGCAGGGTCTTACCTTCCGTATCTAGTGAGAGGCTTTTTTGAGCAAGGCGGAACTGCTCTATACATCGGAAGGTGTGTCGGGTCCGGTGCCGCGAAGGCTACCGGAGATGCCCTGGCTCAAGGTGGATTGCTGAAAACTGTGGATATCGACGGTAGGCATTTCGGAGAGTACGCCAATTCGATTCTTGTGGACTTTACTCGGGTGACAACTGCCCTTTCCACGGCTACTGCCGCCATTGATACGTCTATCGTGGTGGATAGCATTGGGCAGTTCGAGCTTGGGGATGTGATCTACATTGATGACGGAACCAACACTTACCAAGGGATCGTGGTGGGGCTCGATGCTGGAACCAAGACTATTGATCTTTCCTTGGCCGTGGGGGCGATTTTCGCTATTGGAGTGGAAGTAAAAACCGCATCCTCCCACCGGGCCAAGACGGCTACCACGTCGGTATTCGCGGCGGCTTCAACTTCCGTCCAGTTTACCGTGTCCAATGCCTTGAACATCCGGATCGGAGATCTTGTGATGGTCATGGATGGGGATTTGGGCGGTAACTATATGTTTACCGAACTCAAGGTAACTGGCGTGAATGGGTCCACAATCTTTGCTGATGTGGAGAATGAGGCGGTATCTGGACTTACCGAGATGCCTATTGGCGCTCCGGTGATTGTCCAGAATTTCAATGTCTATGTTTCCTATGAAGGGGCCGTAAAGACGTATTTCCATGTTTCTCTGGAATCGGAGAATCAGGTGGATTATGTTGATGAACGTCTTGGCGGTGATCGGAATGAATCGGATCTGATCGAGATGGTGGATTCGGGTAATACCGAGACCGTTGCTTGGAGAGTGCTCCAGTACCCTGCCCCGGTGGGGGTTGGATTGACAGGTGGTGCGGATGGTGCGGCTCCTGCGGACATCGACTACCTTGGGACCAATCCGGCCAAGACGTATAAGCACGGCATTCAACTGATGGATGAGAATTACCAGATTGCGACTTTCGCTATTCCTGGCGTTACCACGGCGGCGACAATTACGGGGGCCGACTCGTATGCCAAGGGGAAGAAGCTGGATTTCGTGGGAGACTGCCCGTTGGCGGCTGATACTCTCGATGAACTGCTTGAGTTCCGCAATCTGACTCTTGGGATTGATTCTTCCTACTCTGCGATTTATGCTCCGTGGATCAATGAGGAGAATCCTCTCATTCCTGGGGCTCTTGTGAGCCTTCCCCCGTCGTGCCGTCAGCTTGGGGTACATAGCTCGGTTTCGGCCCGTGAGGGTGTCCATAAGGCTCCGGCGAACTATGTTTACTTGAACGTTGTTTCGCTCCAGGCCGATTTCTCGGAGACTGAGCATGGAATCCTGAATGAGGCCGGGGTGAACCTGATTCGGATCTTCCCTGGGCGTGGTATTCGGGTGTACGGTGCGCGAACTCTCTATTCCGGTAGGGATGGAAAGCAGTTCATCAACGTGCGGAGACTGGCAAACTATGTAGAACGGTCGATCTCGAATCTGGCGTTTGATTTCACGTTCGACACTATCACGGAAGTTCTTTGGGCGAAGCTCCAGGGCTCTATTGACAGGTTCTTACGCGGACTCTGGAAAGCTGGGATGCTTTATCCTCGGAATGATTCGACAAAGGCGTTCATGGTGATCATCAATGAGGGTCTGAATCCTCCTGACGTGATCCGTGAGGGTCGGGTTCGAGGCAAGGTGGCGTTCTCTCCGGCTCCTCCAGCGGAGCGGATTGAGCTTGATGTTGCTCTTTGGGCGGGCAATTCGGAAATCATTGAATAAGGAGGCGTGACTTATGGCTGATTACCTATATGGTAAACGAGTAGATCCGTATCGCGGGTTCCGGTTTCGGGTACTGGATGTATCCGGGGCTGAACTCGGCGGGTTCACCACGATCAGCGGCCTACGGGATGAGACTGAAGTTGTGGAATACCGGGAAGGAAATGACGGCGTGACTGCCCGTAAACTCCCCGGATTCACTTCGGCGGATAATATCGTCCTGGAGCGCGGACTCAGTGTGAACGAAGAGCTTCAAGACTGGCGGAATCAAGTGTGGAATGCTCAACAAGATGATACTCTTGTGGCTGATGATGAATTCCGTCGGGATGTGATCGTTCAATTGCTTGATCAGCGGGGAGACGTTGTGAAGCAGTGGAAGATTATTGAGGCTTGGCCCGCCATTTACGAAATCGATACGCTGGATGCCATGAATTCGGACGTTCTGATTGAGCGTGTGGAACTGGCAAATGAAGGTCATTACCTGATCCCGACTGCGAACGGATTGGGTCTGACCACACCGGCTGGATAAGGGAAAGGTGCCGCATACTATGCGGCCTTTTTCTCACGACCACCTTAATTATTGAGCCTTGGCTTGAGGGATTGAGCACATTGGCGATAAGTGAGGACAGATGAATGGAAAATAAAGAAAAACAACCTATTAACGTAGATCCGTCCGGAGTGCAACTCTACAAAATGCCCGTAGGGGAGAGTGAAATAACCCTCCCCTGCGGGTTGCTTATTGAAGGGGAGATTGAGAAATCCGTTAAGATTTCGCCAATGACTGGTAAAGATCGGAAAGACATGGCGGATCCGGCTCTTCGGAATAATCCTGCGAAGATCATCACGAAAATCCTGAAAAATCGGCTCATCCAGATAGGGGATTTCAAGTTTCCTAGCATTCCGGATAAGTTGATTCGGTCACTTTTGGCTGGGGATCGAGATTACCTTTTGATGAAGATTCATCAACTTGGGAATAAAGAGCGGGAGTTTAAGGCCAATATCACTTGCGAAAAGTGCGGAGAAACTTTTGAGATTCTGATGGATTACGATGAAATTCCCGTCCGGGAGATGGATGAGGATGCTCAAAAGATGATCGATCACGGCAAGAAGGTCCGGTATTGGGAGTTCATCGATGAGGATTGGGGGATAAACGCTAAATTCCGGTACATTGATGGGACTATCCAAGAATCCGTGGCTCCGAAACTCCGGCAGAATATTGTGGAAGGGGAGTACATGATATTCGCCAAGATGATTATTGAGTGGAATGGCCTTACCAGTTTGACCGTTAAGCAAATCGAGGATTTCCCTCGGGTTCTTGTGGAGATGATCGAGAATGTGATGAAGGAACATAAGTTTGGGCCTTCATTTGATACTCAGGCTTTTGTTTGTCCGATGTGCGGGGCGAACACGGAAGGGGGTATCGATTTTACATCGTTCTTGTTTCGATAGGACAAGCGATGTGGAGTGGGAAGAGATTATTGATAATGTCATTTTTGTCTTGGCTAGTGAGCTTGGATGGTCCTGGGAGGAACTTTTGAATATGCCTTTACGAGAGTTATTTAACTTTTTCAACATATTCAAAAAGAAGAAAGAGATGGAGCGTGATGCAATAGAGGCGGCGAAGCAGAAGAGGGCTTCAAAGGGATCATCCCCACGTCCTTCGCGTGGTAGGAGGTAAGCATGGCATTCGGCGGCGGTGGAATGGCTGGATCGGTCGGTCTTGGGTTTGTGATGAGCCTGAAAGACAATGTGACCGGCCCGGCTATGAAAATCCACAAGTCAGTTCTTGCGCTTCAAACGGGTCTATCGAGACTGTCCATGGGGTTCGGCCTTCTCGGAGGTGCGATGGCCGGGATGGGCGGTGGAATTGCAATGGGGTTAGCCGGAGGTGTCAAAGCGGCTACGCGATTTGAAGGGACATTGAAAACTATCCAAGGAATCACGGGGGCGGCATTTGACGATAAGCAATTGGATGCTTTAGGGAGTAGGATTGACCAGATTACATCTACTCTTCCGATGTCCTCTCAGCAAATGGCAGACGCGATGCAACAAGCCGCTCAACAAGGTCTTGTGTTTGGTAAGACCGGAGAAGAGGCGGCAAAGACTCTTGAGAGGATCGGTTTTGAGGCCGCTCAGTTATCGGCTATTACGGGAGATATGACGGCGGCAGAAGCTCTTGGCGGAATGGGTGCGACTCTCAAGCAGTTCAATTTGGATATCTCGGAAAATGCCGGGGCCTTGTCGGATTCGATGGTCATGGTGCGAAATTCAACTAGGGCCACCGTTCCCTGGCTCATGGAAGTCAATTCACGGGCGGCGGGTACTGCCAAGACGTTTGGATTGACGGCGGCTGAATTCCAAGGAGTTTCCGGTGTGGTTGCGGACGTTGTGAAGCAACCGCAAGGTGCCGCGTCCGGTTTGACTATGATTTTCAACTCGATACTCAAGAAATCGGGGAAATTCGCCAAGCTGATGGGGATGGATGTCAAGAGTTTCCAGGCCGCGATGATGGAGGAAGGTGGTCCATCGGCAATGTTCCAGGGCATTGTAGGACAACTCAGTAAACTGGATAAATTCCAAAAGGCGGCGATATTTAAGGAACTCGGGATTGGCGGTCGATTCGCGACTCGGGTAATGAACTCTCTTATCGCGGCGAATGATAAGATGATTGACGGGCAAACTAACCTATCGCTCGTTATTGGTCAGGCGAATGCGGCATGGTTGGCCGGGATGAGGCGGGGAAATAATCCCAATGCGTTTTATGAGAGGATGAGCAAAACTGCGGGGGCTCTTTTTGCGACTTTCCAAGGTAACATCGAGAACATCAAAAAGCAGTTGGGAAAAGAACTACTTGTGGCAGTGAAGCCTCTACTGAATGCTTTGATTGGGATTCAGACGGCATTTCTCGCGATTGAACCCGCTCAGAAGAGGCTTCTTGTGGTTATACTCGGGATTGTCTCTGCGATTCTGACTCTTTCCGGGATGTTGACATTGGTAATTGCGGGATTCATGATGTTTGGGACGGTGCTTATTCCGGCGCTTCTTGTGGCGATTCCATTGGTTTTGGGAGTTGCGGCGGCAATCGGAGCAGTAGTCGGAGCACTGTACGTGTTCAAAGGTGAAGGGAAATCGGCATTTCAGTTCCTCGGAGATGGTTTCAATTCTTTGATGCTCGGGGCATCTGATTTTATTGGCGGTTTCATTAATGCGTGGCGTGGAATGGGAAAGGCTTTTATGGGTCCATGGAAAGAGGCCGGGAGTGCGATATCGAGTGTGATCAATGAGCTTCTTTATACGTTGGGCATTACTGGAGAATGGGGTGATACTCTTAAAGACCTTGGGACTATTCTCGGTATAAAAGTAGGGAATGCCATAAAAAGGATAGGGCAAAAATTCAATAAATTTGTTCAAAAATGGTATCCCTTTATGACGGGATTTGTGTCGAGGATGGAGAAAGCCCGGAAGCCGATTAAGGCTATTGGGATGGCGCTTTTTGATATTTTTGAGGCTATCGGAAGTCTTGGAAAGCGTGTCCTCGAATTCTTTGGTCTTTGGTCTGATGATGGGCAAGATGCAATGGGTGACATTGCGGGAGGTATTGCCAAAGGCGAAGCGGCGGCAGATAGGTTCGTTGCTTCTTTGGAGAAGATTGCCGGACGGCTTGAAAAAATAGATGAAAAAATAGATGCAATTGATGTTGAAGGAGTTTTTAAGGGTGCCGAAGAGGGATTTAAGAAAGGCATTGAACCGTTACGGAAGTTATCCGTCGGGCTTGAAGGGGTGTTCTCTAGTTTGAGTAGGTCGATTCAGAGAATCGGGACTCTTTTGGATACGGATATAGGTAAAGGCGTTACGGTAATGGATGGCTTAAACGCCGTGACTTTTGCATTGAATGTGCAATTCGGATTGATGGCTCTTGCTTTGAATCAGGTCGCTTTAGCGATTGAGTTGATCGTTATCCATTTGACTTCTATGGGTCAGATTGTGAAAGGAGCGGCTCAATTATGGTGGGCGGTTTTTGGTACTGCTTTACCCGCATCCCTACATATTCTGGCTTTAACGGTAAAGCAGATATTTAACAATATTTTAGGGACAGTGGGATCTATTTTGCAGGAAGTTGGCGGATTAATTAATAAATTTACGAGTGACCATCCGAAGTTGGCTAAGATGCTTGGGGTTGATCCAAGTGTGGGACAAGGACTTGTTCTTTGGGGAGAAAGTCTACAAGAAGGTGCAATGGATACGGAGGGGACGGAAAAGAAAATTGCCGCGCTTAAGAAGGAAATCACAGGGGCTTTCGATCCGGCGATAGAGAGTTTCAAGGAAGCCGGGAAATCCCATCAGTACATGGGGGATGCGTTTAACGATTGGTCTAAGAGAACGGCAGATATTTTGGGGATGAAAGAACATAAACCACCTATGGATAAGGTGCCAGGACGGGGAGAATTATTTGGTCCTCCGGCCCCTGCTCCGATGGTGGAGCCTCCTGGATTTGCTAATCTTATGGATTTCTACAAAGATGCGATGGCCCCGCCAGGGCAAGTTTCCGGTGGGATAAGTGCTGATATGTCGGGAGAGGCGTTGAAATCAGCAATCGCGGCAGTGACCGTCGAACCGGAGGTGGATAATACGGTTAATTTGACAACAACTCAGAATTTCACCGTGCCGATTACTGCCCATCTTCCCGGCGTGGCAGATGCAATTAAGGGTATGGCCAAGGCAAATAATGTGAGTAAGCGTGAGCAAGTTACTCAGAGTTCGGAGGGGAGCTAATGGCTGATGCAGATTGGTGGAACAATCCACTAAAAATTCGGTTCCTGAATCTTCGGACTCGAACGACTCTGACGGGAATTTATAATCCGGAGACTCTAAGGGTATCGGAGCAAGCTGAGTACGCTGAAATTAAAATTCCGGGGGGTCCGGATTCGTACTATCAGTGGATTAATGGTGGGGCGATGTCTATTCCCTTGACTCTTTTTTTGAATGAGTACGGAGAGGGCATTCAGAATAGAAGAGGGTATGTGGATGAGGCAATTACGTTCTTTCGGGATGCCATGTCCCCAAAGCCCGTGACGTATGGGGGGCGAATCGTAAAGACTGCTCCAGATGTACTCAGGCTCTTTTGGGGGCAAATGACTTTTGGGGAACCCGCTCCGGGACTCAACGTGATTATTGCCGCGATGGATACTGAAATTGTAATGGCGGATAAATTTACGATCAAGCCCGTGAGGGCCTTTGTGGATCTCGAATTAAAGAGATTTACGTTTATCTAGGAGTGGAATCATGCCGGTTTACACGGGATCAAGATATCGACTAAGCCGAGTGATCAAGTTTATTCTTGAGGGAAATCTAACGAAGAGGCTTTTGATTAGGTACAACATGCTCAAATCGAGCGTGTTTGAAAACGGGAGAGTGGAATTCCTTGATTATGTGGTACAAGAGGGGGATCGTTTTGATAGTCTGGCGGCTACTTACGCCGGGGATGCGACAAAATGGTGGGTCATCGCAGAGGTGAACGATTTTGTGGGCTTTCCTTTGGATTTGGAGCCAGGGACTAGATTAAGGATTCCTCCGCAGTCCTATTTCGAGGAGGTATAAGATGGCTTTATTTCGTGAGCAAGTAGATGATACGGGTGAAAATCCAGAAATGGAAAATTTCAATGCTCTTGGAACGCCGGATGAGGAGTTTACGGTGATTAAGGACGTGAACTCTCCGATCTGCTTCCTGGACTTGAAATTGGACGGTGAGTGGGTTCCGATGGAAGAAATCGGGATTCGGAGACTCGTGACTGAAGTGGAGATAAATGATTGTACTGACTGCAAAAAGAAAGAAGGACAGTTGAATTTTTATGATCCGGACGGGAGTTTGATTGAATCAGAACTTCTTTCTGAGGGCCTTGAACTTCGGATAGGGATGGGCTTTCTTGGGGATGTCAGGAACTTCGGATCATGGGTTGTCAATGAGGTAAATCCGATTATTGGTCCGACTGACTTTCGGCTTGAAATGAAATTGCAGTGCCTTTCGTGTTTTATGGATCGGACGGCTGATCTTGCTCGGTATGAAAATATCACGGCGGGGGAGATTGCCAAGCTAGTTGCGGCTAAATATGGTTTGGAACCGAGTGTGGCCGATCCAGGAGATGTCATTCCGGAGTTTTCTCAGGCGTATGAATCGGATTGGTCAGTAATGGATAAGCTGGCTCAGTCTTATGGGTATCATTGGTATGTAGAGGATGATCAGTTGATTTTTCGTCCTCCAGAATCGAAAACTGCAAATTTTGAACTCAACTTCTGGCCCAAGCCAGTAGAGGGGCAAAATCCGCGCTCGTTCCGTTTTGGGAATCTGGCTTCGGCCCGGTATTCCTGCAAAAAGGATTCTGAGTGCGGGAAATCCTCTTGAAATCAGAAGTGTGACTCCCAGGTGGGAGCAAGAATTTTCGCAAAAAGCGATGTGTTGAATGACCCGTTTGTCCGGGCTCAGTATGAGTATTTTTCGGAGAACGGTCAGGATCCTCTCGGATTAGAGGAGTTCTATGGGTATGTGAATCGGGAGACCGGGGAGAATGTGCCTTTTTCTTACTACATGAACTCCATCGATCTTTCGGCAGGAGGGGCGGCGATATTCTCTACCCGTCTTACTAGTTCCGAACGGCAGTGTAAAGATGGGTGTGGGATTGACGGTGAGTGTTCTTATGGCATTACTCATCTTCAGGCCGGGTTGATGATTCCCGTTCTTGGGATTGGGACCAAATATTCTGGTCTTTACGAGCTTTCCAAAGTGCGTCATCGATATGATAGCAATGGATACCATACGTCGTTCGAGGGTAAATGTATAACGCGGGCCAGGGGTAAAGCGGAGTGTGATCCATGTGATCCATGTTGTGGCCCAAGCTACTCGAATAACACGCGGTCACAACGGACAGGCCAAAAGTGGAGGACTTCTAAGTTGAGTGTGGATCAGGAGGTCGATGGATGAGAATTTATACTGGAGAGAAGGTCAGATACGTAGGAAAGTATCGAGGCTTTGTTACAAATATCGAGGATCCAGATCAGCAATTCAGGATTAAGGCTATTGTTCCGCAAGTGTTGGGAGAGGTAGAATGTAATTGGGCATTGCCGATGCTCCCCGGAGGGCAGAATGATCCAAAGTTACCTGAATTAGATGAGATGGTCTGGATCGAATTCGAGGATGGAGACCCGAATTTCCCGACGTGGCGAGGGGGGTTTCCGAGTACGGCTCAAGGAGAGAAACCCGTGCCGAGTGAGGCAAGGGGCGAAGATGGGGATACGGTTCTTCCGCCGAGAGGAACATCTACCAGAACGCTCGCAGATGGAACGGAGCTTGCGGAACCGGCAGTAGCCTATGCAGGGGCCTATGGTGTTGAATCTCGCAAGACTCGGGGCGGTCAAAGGATCGAGATTGATCCAACTCCGGATGCTCGTAGAATGGCCGTCATGAACGAAGGCAACAACTTTTCGATGGAGTGTAATGAGCAGGGGTGTTACCGGCAGAGGGTAAGCCGGTGTGATACGGTGTGTTCCGGGAGTAACTGCCAGACTAATTGTGGATCGTGCCGGTGTGTGAATTGTGGCCCATGTTACACGGAAAGCCGGAAAGACTGCAATACCGTTTGTAAGGGCAAATCGGGGTTTACCTATAATGGCGATGTTCGAGTGGTGCTTGGAGGAGGGGAAAACCAAGTAATCTGTAACGGAGTTTTGGAGATCACCGGATCAGGGCAGTTGAAGCTATCTCTCGGGAGTGCCGTAGGCCAAGCCGTGGCCGGGAATCTTCAGCACGGGGTTATGGGAGCCCAAGAGAATGTCATTCTGGAGAACAAGCAGGAAGTTATCGGGAACGCTTCGGCTCGGGCAATCGGGAAATCCGTAGATGTTTTGACCGGTAAGTATCAGATGAAAGCCTCAACCAATGAAATGAACATGGATGGACTTGCGGTGAGGTTGGGGGATGAGCTTTTGGCTCTAAGTCCATTGCTCAAAGGAACGGAAGTCTTGACTCTTTTGAATGCTTTTATTCAGTGGGCAATGACTCATACCCATCCATCTGATGGGGCTCCGGCTACTCCTCCTTGGACGGGAGGACTTTTAACGCCGGGAGTGCATACATCAAATAAGGTGTTTACGGAATGAGCGAAAAACGATCAATGCCACCTATGGTAGCCCGTCTCCGGAAGATCGAGGGGATGGTAAAAGAATTGGGTGTCCTTTACAAGCAAGAGGCCGAAAAGAAATTGGCGACTATTGCTAAGATAGAGGAGGTTCGTCGTGGGCGAATGGAAAAAGGTTGATATGGCTGACTTTTATCCCTCCGGGGATATTCAAAGTCTTGCAACGTCAGTGTCCGATGTGGCGGATGATGTAGCGGATGCGTTTAATATCGCGGCTGATGCGGTTGAGCTTCTGGCTAATTTTTTCGTGGATGAGATTGATCCTATTGCGGCATTGACGGATGTTATTATCGATGAGATTACCAATTTTATTGGAGATCTTCGGACGGCGAGTGCTTCCATTTTACCCGTGGTCCCGCAGGATAGGTTTTATCGAGGAGGTATCGAGGGGTTCATTGGGGCCGTGTCTCGATCTTTCGATGACCGGGCTGATTCGGAGAGGCCCATTCTCTCGCCATCATCTGATACCGTGGGGTACGTCTTTGCTTACGGGGCAACGGATCTAAAAGAACTGTACGATGATTTTTTGGGGAGTGCGATTTCGCTTTTCGACCTTGGAGCCCTGGAGGATTGGAAGTTTGCGGCGGATCCTGACTCGGTTCCAAGTCGGGCCGTGAGGCAAAGCAGTGGTGTTCCTCCGGATTGGGAATCTATCCGGGTGAGTGACGTATTTCCACCTTACGATGACCTTCTCGGGGAACTGGAGAAGGCGGCGAAGATATTTGGCCGGGGTGATTCAACTCAGGATTTCGTGAGGGATATGGCGGCAACTATTCGAGCGAAGGCTCAGACGTTGGATGCTCTGGCAAGCTACATAACATTCTTTGCGAATCAAGTAGAGAACTTGTTTCAGTTGGAGAATATCTGGTATTTGAAGGTCGGTCCTACTCAAGGGATCGAGAATTGGCGACAAGAGCTTTTGACGGCTTCCAATCGTCCTCCTTACAAAGGGGAGCTATTTTACGTGGCCGGTCTGGCCGTGTTTGCCGGGGGAGCAGATGTTGCTACATTAGAGGAGTTGCTAGGATGAAAGGTGTAGATCAGGATATATTGCATCAAGTGATCACGGAATTGATGGAAGATGCATCTCCGGACAAGGAGGAGAGGATAGTACAGGCTATTCGGGATGTGAAGAAAGACTTGTCCTCGAAGCAACGGAATTTCCGGAGCCTGACATCAAAACTGGAGAAGATCGAGGGATTGATTAAGTCGCTTTCATCGAACGGCAGTGACGCATCTACCAAGTTGATCATAGAGTTGTTGAAAAAGCGGCGAATATCTCTGGAATCGGATTTGGAAAGTATAAATCTCTCGAAGATGGTGAAGAAGCTGGGGTATCTGGAGCAGGAATTGGAATCCGTCAAGGTCAATCAGGACATCATTGAGCAGATAAGGGAGAATTTACATGGCTGATGTTATCGGTATAGGTTGGGATTTTCCTTTTAATTTCGATGACAACGGGAGAGTATCTAAGAGTTCGGATCAACCTGATGGTACTTCTTCGCCTTCGGCCTCGAAGCAACACCTTTATGAGGGACTTTACCAGTTGATTCAAACGGCGATTGGGGAAAGGTTGATGCGGACGAATCTCGGGTGTGGGATTCATGATTTTGTGTTTGAGGTAAATGATGAGACATTACTTTCGCTCATTCTTTACTATGTTTCGGATGCTATCGCTCGATGGGATTACCGGGTAGATATCATCGGGATTGACGGGATAGTGGATCAGGGAACGTTGAAGGCTACTTTGAGTTTCAAAGTGCGGAATACTCAGGAAGTCAACAATTTAGTCATTCCGCTTGTGGAGGGTGTGTAAAATGGCGACAAATTTTGTGGAACCGAAAATTGACTACACAAGCAGGGACTTTCCTGCAATTCGGGATGATGCGATAAATTCCATCGCTCAGTTCACTTCGGAATGGACGGACCATAACCCTGATGATTTTGGGATCGTGCTTGTTGAGCTTTTCGCGGCAATGGGGGATATGCTCAATTGGTACGCGGATAGGCTGACGAATGAGAATTACCTTGATTCGGCGGTTTCGCGTCCTTCAGTTTCCAAGCTGATCGCTTTGCTTGGGGAATCGTTTCGAGGTATTCAGTCTGCTATTACAACGGTACAATTTTCTATCACAACTCCTTTGGGGTATGATTTGACCATTCCGGTCGGGACAAGGATTCGCTCATCTTCCCTAACCAACCCCATTGATTTCGAGACGGATGAGGAGACGGTGATTCTAACCGGAAACCTTCTTTCAGGGCTTGTGTCGGCTACTCAGGGGGTAACGTACAATTTGGCTCTTGGAACGGCTGATGGGTCGCAATTCCAGTCTTACTTAGTTAATCTGGATGACATTCTTGAGGACGATATTGATGTTTACGTGGATGGCATTTTGTGGCCTCGAACTGAATCATTGGTCCTTCTCGGTGCGACTGAGAGGGGTTGGCAACTTTACAAGGATCCAAACGATGATCTTTATATTCAATTTGGAGATGGGATCAACGGAGCCATTCCTCCGGCTACCGTAGCCGTGGCGGCTGATGTGCGGCAAAGCGTTGGGTCACAAGGAAACTTAGGAGTTGGGGCAATTACCGTGGTGGTATCGACTTTCCCGGTTACAGTGGGAGTGACGAATACCGAGCTTGCTTCTGGAGGAGGACCGGCAGAAACGATTGCGGCGGCAAAACGTAGGGCTCCCGCATCATTTCGGACCTTGGGCCGGGCAGTGTCTTTGGATGATTACTCAACCCTGGCTTTGAACGTGAGTGGGGTAGGGAAAGCCAAGGCGGCTTACGGGGGTGTGGCCCGGATCGATATTTACATTGCTCCGGTGGGCGGGGGTGCGGCTTCTCAAGCCCTTTTGGACAACGTAGAGGAGTATTTGGATACCGTTCGAATGGCGGGGGATGGAATCAGTACCTACTCCGCTACTTATGTGGATATCAACATGACCGGGACCGTAACCGTCCTTTCGGCCTATCGGCAGGAGAGTGTGGAAGAGGAAGTGCTCGCGGCGATTAGCGATTATTTTGCGGTGGAGAATCGAGAATTTGGGGACGCGACAACTCCTGAAGGTGATATTCGGATATCTGACGTGTTCAATTTGATCGAGACGGTGGATGGGGTTGACTTTGTGGAGCTTACTCTTTTAACCCGCGTGGCTGATCCTGAATGGCTATTCGCTTCGGGGGATGCGACGTTCGGGGTAGTCTCGATCTCCTCCAACACGATTGAGGAAACTTGGACAGTTGTTTTGAATTCGGCTACAACTTTTACCGTTCGAGGGTCAGTTTCGGGGCTTCAATTGGCTACCGGAGTTTTCGGTTCGGCTTATACGAGTGATAACGGGGAAGTCACATTTACGATTACTGCGGGAGGTACTCCAATGGCTCCTGGAGATCGAGCGGAATTTAAGGTTTCTCCTCTTGTGGGTTCCGTGGATATCGATGAAACGGAAATCGCGGCAGAGGGGTCAGTCTCACTTACTTTCACGGGCGGTATCTAATGGGTGTTTATGCAACTGACGTTATAATTCGGCGGGGGATGGAAGGCCCTCAATTGGTACTCTCGTGGACCAATTCTGACGATGCTGGCCTTACGGCAGTGCAAATTCGGAGAGGTACAAACGGTTACCCTGAATCCATTACGGACGGGATTCAGGTCTATCTTGATAGTTCTCCGGTGGTGAGCGGGGACGATTCTTATGCTGATGTAGCCGTATCGGGGCAAGTAACGTATTACTATACAATTTTCACGCAAGTTACGGGGGTCTGGTATCATAAGTTTAGTACGCAAAAAAGGGAGTTCCCTCTTGATGGTCGGGATTTTCATCTCCGTCTTTGGGAAAGCCTCCCGGCCATCTATCGAAAGCAGGATGAAACTACCAATCAACAAACTCTGACTACTCAGATGGTGGATGATGAGTGGTGGAACTATTGGGAAGATCAACTGAAACAATATGGACAGTTGTATCGGTTTCTTAAGATATTTGGTATTCAGTTCGGGGGGATAAGGGAACTAATCAAGTATTTTACGGTGTTTTATGATGTGTATAATGTTCGAGATGACCTTCTTCCTTACCTTGCCAATCTGATTGGGGCGAAGATTCTCAGAGGAGTGTCTCTTCAGAGGCAGAGGTTCCTTATCGCGAATGCGGTAGAGCTTTTTAAGATTCGAGGGACCATTGCCGGGATCGAGCGTTTTGCCGAGGGTAATTTTCAAACGGAAGTTCTCATTCAGGAATTCGCTTATGATATACTTGAATCCAATCGTGTGGATCGAACTTCCGTAGCCGATGATGACATAGTTCTGAATAACTGGAATAGCCCTTGGAACACAATTGATTATGTAGTGGATGGGAGGCAAGGGGAGCAGTGGAGCTATCGAACTATCGGGCTTTATTTTGATGATTGTCTTGATACTGACATTACTCAGGATATGCTTGATCTTGCCGAGGAGTTCTTTTCAGACTTTTTACCGGGGACCGGGGCATGGTATGCCTTTACTCATTGGGATTCTCTTTGGTCGGATGAGTTTGTGAATTTCTCCAACTGGACGGAAACGGATCCATCCTCTTCACTTAATGTTGTATCGGAGCAAGCGGTTTTTCTTGTGGCTAATGGGGCTGGCCCGGCGACTTCTTCTTTGAATCGTGCTCCTGGAATCACGGGGGCAAATGAGTTTGCCCTTGACCTTCCTTTGATGGATTTGATATGGCCAACAACGGTGACGGGCAGTGATGCTTATGTTGAGATTCGAGCTTCTTGGGGTATTCATTATGTCGCTATTCGACTTTCTTTGATGACTACTGGAGAGAATCGCTATTCAGTGATTTACTCTAATTCTGGCGGATCAGGGACGGTGGACTTGGATTTGAGCAGTGCGCCGGATACGGCTCGTTTGAGACTTGAGAGGGGGCCAAACGGTTTGATTCGAGGTCTTGGGGATGTTGATGAAATAAGAACTATCGTACATCAACTTATTCATTCGGATTATACAAGTGCTCCTACCGATGTTAAACTGGAATGGAGCGTAGGGACCAACTCAGGTAACTTCCAAGCGAAGTCAGATTGGTTCAAACAATGGGAAGCCCTTGCAGGAGCAACTTGGGTACAAGTCTATCCGTAGGAGGATGTCATGGCTGGAAGAACTGGAAGTTATTTTGTCAATATTTTCGCTGAGTCGAAGAGGTATCTCGGGAATTTACTTCAACAAGGAAAGCCTCTTGTGGACGGGGATTGGAACGATCAATCCGAGAATGAGCAGAAACTCACGCAACGTCCTTTCCAGAAGATGGGGGATCGATTTTATAGTGATTCTTTCAAGATTCTCGGGCAAGGGTCCGGTAGTTATTCTGGACCTGACACTTTTAAGATCGATGGCCTCAGTGGGTCTATCGGAGATCCGGAAACATGGGGCTGGGGATGGATCGGCGGATTACCTGTACGTCTAACCGATGACTGGCTTTATTGGAATGATGCAACGGGTTCATCGTTTGTGGCTTATACCGATCAACACCTTGATGAGATGTTCCATCGCTCGTACAATTTGCAGGATTTGGGGAGTAATATTTGGAGGGTGACGGATACATCAGTAGCCTATAAGGCCGGGGAGCTTGTGGGAAGGACGATCTATCCGAATGCTAAGGATAACTCAGTGAGTGGTGCGCCGGATGGCTACACGATTGTTGCGAATACTGCGAACACCATTGATTTTGACACAACTACGGGAGCATCCACAACTCCTCCGGCTTCGGCAGGAGACTATTACATCATTGGGTTAACAACTCCGGCTCCTACTACAACTCGGGATGACGAAATCTATTTGGATATTCATATTGAGGAATGGAATGGGACGGAAGATTCTGATTTGATCATGCCTATCGGCCCTGGAATTGAGTGTATGAGGCGATTGAAGCTGGTACAACTTGTTCATGTGATTGAGGACGTTTCAACTCACGGCTCGATGCCAGCGAATTACGTGGATGTTGATGGGAATCAGCATTATACCGTTCTCTTGGCTTCAATGACGCGAGATGACACCGGAAATATTCCGGACTCTATTTTGACAGATGAACGAGATCCGTGGTTTGGGTCCGGACCTGAAGTGGAAACTGCAAGGGGGTTGATGAATCAGCTTGAGGAGAGGATTTACCGGACCTACGATCCTGGAACGGGGCTTCCAGTGACGGATGGAGTGATCTTGCCGGACGGTACTTTGAATCCGCTTGCCGTCGGGGCGGCGATTGACCACGATGATCTTGCGGATATGCCTGATACGGCGGGGTCTCCGGCATTGGCCAACTCTGACCATGATGCTCGGTATGGTGATGTGACCTATTCGAGTGGACCGGCGGGAGGGCCGAATGATTCAGTGGTTGACGCGGAATCTCATCGTGATGCTATCAACCGCCTTGATCAGAATAAGGCTCGGTTACACGGACAGTTGCAGGATGCCGCTTGGAACGCGGTGACTGATCATGATGCTCGATATGGGGGTCTTACTTATTCCGGTGAGACTCCAAGTGCCGCGTCTCCTGGAAATGATGTGGTAGCAGATAACGATTCTCATGGGGAAGCCATCAAGGCTTTGGATAGTGCCGTTGGGGATCTTCAAGAAAATAATCGTCCTAATTTCGTTTCAGCTTTTGAGCAACTTTTTGGGGATGCAGGAGCAGGGAATCTCGTGGTCTCTTCGGATACTGATCTTGGGGCAGTGCAAGCCGTAGAATATGATAACCTGACCATTAATTCAGGGTTCGAGCTTACGGCTGATGGTCCATGGCTTCATATCGCGGTCAAAGATACTCTGACTATTCAAACGGGTGGTAGAATTCATCTTCGAGGGGCTGATGGAGGAGATGGCCCGGCAGGGGCTACTCCCGGTGCCGGAGCTATTGGAAAAGGATCGGATGGGGGCGATGGGGCAGGAGGTGGATTGCAATCAAAAGGCGGTCTTTCCGAATCTCCTTTTGGGAAAGCCGGTAACGATGCTGATGGTACTACTGCGATAGGGAACGGTGGAAGTGCTTTTGGGTATGGGTTGGTATTTTCCGGTGGCGGGGGGTCGGGGGGATCAGATAACTCGGCTTCCGGCGGCGGTGGTGCTGGGGGAGGTGCCGGTGCGAATGGTATTACGGGAGGAGTAGACCTGGACGGGCTTGATGGTGAAAGTGCATTAGGTACTGACTTTGAGACTACAACCCCTATTTTCGATAAGACTACGGGAAGGGTGATTGCATCGAAGCAGTTTCGTGATACTACCGTAGCGTCTTTTCCGTTAACCGTGAATAAGGGAGATATCCTTTGGGTTATAGGTAATGCTAATGCTGGATACTACACCGTTGATTATGCTACTGGAAATGATGTTTATATCAATGAAACTTTCCCTTCGACGGGGACAACGGGGGAGCGTTATTTGATTTTCCGTCGTTCTCAGGAAATGACTCTCACACAACTCAAGGGGTTACATCGTTTTGTGATTTCCGGCGGACATCTTGGAATAGGTGGCGGTGGTTCCGGGGGAGCTAGTTCTTTACCGGGTAATGGTTGTGGAGGTGGTGGTGCTGGAGGAGGTGGAATTTACATCGAGGCGAAAAATGTGGTATTTCCCACGGGTTATTTATTGACGGGATCGACGGGAAGTTGCTTGGCAAACGCTATTTTTCAGGATTTATCTGCCACTTTCCAGACGAATAAGGTGAAAAGAGGAGATATTTTAGAGATATACACGGCTTCTCCGGCTGATGACAATGTAGCGAAGTATCGAGTTATCGATGTTGTCAGTGAGACACAACTTTTTGTGGAATGTGATTTCAAGACGGTGACATCTGGAGTTGAGGATTGGCGTATCATTCCAATGGCGATTGACGCTTCCGGTGGTAACGGTGGAGATGGATTTCCCACCGTTCCGGGTAATTTCGGCGGTGGTGGCGGTGGGGGCGGCGGAACCGTGTTCATTGTGGCTGACTCTCTGACTACCGTTGATGCTGAGAGGGTAGGCGTATTTGGGGGTGCATCTAAAACCCGAGTAGCGGCTGATGTTATTGGGGGATATGGGGGGAATGGTATGAAAGCTATTCTCGATCTCTCGAATTATGATGGGTAATTCCCATGAATTTTCTGATGCAGTTATTGAAACGGTGGTTGGGTGAGCCCCAACCTATTGGGACAGTTGAGAAATTTGCGCAAGAAAAGGGGGATATGAAGATGCTGAAAAAAGGAGACTCCGGATCTGATGTGGTTGAACTTCAGAAAAAACTCAAAGCTCAGGGATGGTATTTTGATGGAGATACGGGCGGGAACTATGGGCCGCTTACGGAGAATGCCGTAGAGGATTTTCAGTTTACTCACATGGGGCCTAAAGGGGAGTGGCTTGATGTTGATGGGATTGCCGGTCCCGATACCTTATGGGCTTTGGATAATCCTTCAGGCAATGCTCAACGGCATTTTATCGAGGCGATGGTTCCGGAAGGGCTGGAGGGTGCTCGTAAGGATACCCTGGAGGAGGCCCTGAAATATTGGCGTGAGGGTGTTCATGAAGTTCCTGACGGGGCTAACTCAGGGGATGGGGTAGACCAATTCATTAAGGGCTACGGAGCCGTCCCGTGGTGCGCTCTTTTTGTATCCCATGTTGATCGGAAAGCGAACGGATCTTATGCCATCGGGAGACGTGAGGCGGGTACGGCGAACTTTTTCCGAGAAGCTAAGAAACTCGGGATATTCTTTAAGAAAGGGTCTTATCATCCCATTCCCGGTGATATGTTCATCATGCAGAATAAAGATGCGAACGGGAACTATAAGGGAACGGGACATATCGGTTTCGTCTTGGCCGTTTCGACCGATGGGAAAACTTATCAGACGATAGAAGGGAATGCTGGAAACCGGGTGAAGGTAGCGGAACGGAGTATTGATGATCCGAAATTGGAAGGTTGGATCAGGCGATACGGTGATACTCAGAATCCTCCGGCGTTCATTTGGGGGCTTTGCGGAAGGTCTGCCGGAAATATCGATAAAGGAGGAACTCGATGAACAACCACGGGTTAAGGGTAACTGTGCATAAGTGGAGGGAGTTCGTTCAAGCATGGATGCAAAAGCTCCTGGCCACCATTATATCCGCGAAAGTGATGATCACCATTGTTGTGATCGTGGTATCCTATCAATTGGCGGTGACAAAGCATACTTATGAGATCGTTCTGCAAGGGGACATGGGGCAGAGTGTGGGAAAGATTACTGCCCCTTACCTTTCCGGGGCCGATTGGGCGAACTTGATAGCTACGGTGATTGTGGCGTTCATCGGGGCTCGGGTCATGCCTCAGCTTTTGGAATCTATTGGAAATGGCGTTGGCAACGTGTTAAACTCAAATAATGGTAAGGTTAGTAGCAGTGGGGCGAAAACCCCGGAACAAGCTCGGGATATCACTATTCCCGAAGAAGATGAGGCATAGGAGGAAAGAACAATGCCAGAGGACATGGAACTTCAACAATGGTTGGTAGGGTTGGCGGAAGCTCTTGGGGCCGCTAATCAAAGTGAGGGGCAGAAGGCTCTTATCGACATGGTGGGGGCTGATGGAAACGGTGGAATCGCCCAGGTGATTGCTGATTATTCCAAGGAGAACGGCCTTTCCATGGAAGCTCCCGAGATTCATTTTCTCGTGACCGAGGAAGTGGACGGGGTGCCTGTATCCAAGCGGGTAGGGGTCAAGATCGATGAGCATCCAATTGTGCTCGGAGTGATCTTCGGAGCAATGCTCACGCTCAGTCTCGGGATCAGTAGCTAACTCGTGGTGGGGCAGTGGTGGGAAAAACCTATCACTGCCCCTCTATTCGAGGAGGGTAAAATGGATTACTTGATTATTGGCGGGGTATCAATAGGGGTTGTAGTAATTCTCTCAGCTATCGGGGCTTTTATCGTAGCCAAGGGGAATCCTGGCGTGGCGTTTAAGGTTTGGTTTACATGGGTAAAGAAGTATGGACAGTACGGTCTTATCTTGGCGGCTGGGATATTTGCTGGGTTGATATCCGTAGCCTCGAAAAAAGAGATCGATGAGCAAGTGGAAGCTCGTGCTGGGGTAAATGTGAAAGCCGACTCTATCAAAGGTCAAATTGTGGAGGCCAATGCGACGGCAAAAGCTGAAATCGCAGTAGCCAAAGCCAAGGATGAAAACAAGAAAAAGGAACTCGAAGAGATTAAAAAGATCGAGGATCCGATGGAACGGCGGAAACGTCTTACGGAAATGCTTATTCTGGCTCTTGTGGTGGGCATTTTCGTGGGTTGCGCGGCAAAGCAAGCTCAGGAGTACATATCCGCTATCCCCAAGCCTCTGGACGTATCTGAGTACGTTTCGGCGGCTGAAAAAGCCCCTGAGTTCTTTATTCCGGTGGAAGGGGGGTGTACCTTTGAGAAGCTACCTCTTCCGGCAGGGCTTTTGACTACGGAAATCGGGCAGAAGATCCAAATTTCAGGGGGTATCTTGATATCAGACTGCAAAGCCGAGCAACTGATTCTTTACCGCCAAGCGGCTGAGAAGTTTTATGTTGAACGGAATAATGTGGCTCTTGTCTATCAATCCCTGGATCAAGGATGCCGGAATATCGAAACGCTTTATCAGGAACAGTTGGAAATGGAGACCAATCCCGATTTATGGGAAAGTATCGATTTTGAGGCGGGGTTTGCGGCGGGGGCCGCTACTTGTATTGGGATTACTTACGCGGTGAACGACGGGGAGTAACAAAACGAGCCGGTTTGTTAACATAACACCTCCCCGTCTTTAGTTTTCCCCTTGTAATTCATTGAAAAGCAAGGGGAAAATTTTTTTCATTTTTTCCTTGACAAACGGCTTTATAGGTGGTATTCTATATATCAAGATGGGAAATCAACACAAGGCAAACGTTAAGTTAGAAACGGAGGGAAACAAGATGAAAAATAGTGATAAAGTGGTTATCGAGATTCTGGAAGGGCTCATCAAGGCGGCTGAGGAAGATACTCCTATCACGGAGTTCGGGAAAGAGTTCAAGGAAGGCAAAATCCAGGGCATGCAGACCGCTATCACGATTCTGAAGGGGGAGTAAGATGAAAAAAGCTGATGTAGAGAAACTGAAACTGCGGATGGGGACCTATCTGAAACACTACAAAGCGTCATGCGATGAGTACGGAACGGAAGCGGAAAAAAGCGATAACGAACGTCGGAAAGCCGGGGCCAGTGCGATGTATAAGTTTTTCGTGGAAACTATCAAGGAATTGGAGACGAAATGAGTGATCCTTCTATTGAGGCCCTTCAACGGGCTTGCCGATTCGCCGGGGAAGAGGCTAAAAGGCATCGGGAGAAAGGTCGATATATGTTCGAGGCCAAGTCCCTGGACTTAAAATTACGGGCTCGAATCGCTCTTAAGATAGCTTACAAGCTAGGTTAAATTTTTTTCATTTTTTTCTTGACAAACGGTTTTATACCTGCTATACTAGTTTTCAAGATGGAAGGAACATACAAAAACAAGGCAAACACAAAGAAGGAGAATAAAATGAAAGACGAAATCAAAAAGGCAATCGAGATCACGGTGGAAAAGAAGGTTGAGTGGCTCCACAAGCGGGCGGAAAAGGCCATGACTCTCGGGACTCCGATCTGGCTCAATAAGACCACGGCGATGGTCCCGACCGCGAATGAGGATGAGGAGCATTTTTACAAAGTGAACGTAACTCCGGGTCATGAGCATTGCGGATGCAAGGACTGGAAGTACCGGGGATCGGTGAACGGGATTCCTTGCAAGCATCTGATGCGGGCGATGGCCGAACGGATGGTCAAGGATCAGGAGGCTCAGGCCGAGAAGCATACTGCGGAGATCATGGCCGAGGCGGATCAGGCGGTGGAAAACGGGGAACTTCCGGCCCATATTCCGGAACATCACGAGATCAACTACTAAG